>Ga0155640_1020_pt2 | contig 9139 bp, 9 predicted proteins | sample RifCSPhighO2_12_FD_107297 | JGI IMG/M metagenome (GOLD analysis project Ga0155640, IMG submission 107297) | Gammaproteobacteria bacterium RIFCSPHIGHO2_12_FULL_45_9 | reverse complement strand
ACGATGCCGCCTCCATAAATAAATACCTTGTATGGTCATGAGCAATACTGTCGCGCCCAACGTGCCAAATAATTTAAAATTAACCCAAACAGCCAGACTATATTGATAGGCAAAGAACAGATTCATACCGCCCATTATGAGAAAAAAAACAGCCCACGTAATATTAAAACCACGCCATACCCCACGCGGTAAAGACAATCGACCATCCATCAATGATTCCAATAAAGTCTTACGGCGAAAAAAATGCGTGAACAATAACACAGCACAGAAAATCCAGTATACTAATGTCGGCTTCCATTGAATAAACCGAACATCATGTAACAGTAATGTACTTCCACCTAATACCCACACCAATCCGAGCGTCACCCAATGCAAGGGCTCTACCCGCCGCGCATGTACCCATACTAAACCCACTTGTATGACAGTCGCTAACATGGTGACCGCCGTCGCCACAAACACACCCGCCCACTTAAAGGCAACAAAAAATGCTAAGATAGGAAAGTAATCTAATAATAACTTCAACATAATGCCGAACATTCTACGTGAAAAACACGTATAACAAAAGCAAGATTACATCCTCCATTTATTACTCATTTTTTATTTAAATATTATATCTGAATAACTTTTAAGAAAAATTTAATATTATGTTAATGTATGGTAGTCTAATATAATTTTTCATGCTGTACATGACCAAGAGGAAAGCGAGATGAAGTACACTACACCGTTATTCACGCTACTCACATTACCCATATTGCCGGTATTTGCCAGTAATATTACGATTGTGAATAGCACACCTGCAACAGTACACTTAGATTACACTTCTTGTACATTATATCACCCTGCTGCGGGAGAACCTGCAAATCCAGGGCCTGACGGTGATGGTAATTTGGCAGAGCATACTTCAGCTATCTATACTTGTGCTAATGGACAAACCATGCAATGGGTACAATACAGTAGCTCTCTCGGCGGGAAGACAGCTTGTTACATTGATATCAATAATGATACTGCGCAATTAAATACGCAACAAAGCGCTAATTGCAGCGTACAAAATAATACAGCCACCCTCGCTTGGCCAACACCTTCTTTCAATTATACCCAAGTAGCGAAGGATGTGATGTCGGTTGCTAAAGCATTTGTTGCTTACAAAACTGCGGATGGTTCTGGAAGTACAACTTCCCTGTTACCCAATGTGATTCCCATGTCTAAAGCGCAACTTACCACGGCATTGTCTTCAACTGATAATGGGTGGAGTTTGCAGTTTGCCTATGATGCCATCCGGTTTCCTTTATGGAATGGTGCATACTGTTTACAAAATCCCAGTAATGATTTCTGCACGCAAACAACCAAACCCTTTTTGACAGATTTGATGAACTTCTTCTCTCAACACGTTCCCAATGCGAATATCAATTCTGCAGGTTATTGGGCCTATAATGCTTATGGCAATCCAGATGGTTCCACAGTCAGCGGGGGATCCTCTGACGCTGTCATACCTGCCTTGATTGGGCCGTTAGCGATCGGAGAAGCAGCAGTACACGGTAAATCAGCTTACTATACAACCCTTAAAAATCAGCTAGATAGCTACAAGCTCAGCGAGAATACTCCTAAAATGGCCAGTGGCTTAGCAGATTATGGCACGACCTCTGGCCCCTACTTTAGTGGCACACTGGATTTATTAAGTGAAGCACTTTTAGCCGGTAATGGTTCATTTAGCTTAAGTGCGACAGATCCTAACTATCAGTCATTCTTGTCTGATGGATTCCTTGCGTCACTTTCAGTGACCAGTAGCAGCAACGCTCCTTATGATGCATTACGCGTCATTTTCTCGGTGGATAATGCACCCCATACAACAGCGGATAGCTGGGCACATGCGGGAGACGAACCCACCGTATCAGAAGGGATGGCCTATGGTCTGTTAATTGCCTATGCCGCAAAAGATCAAGCTACGTTTGATAAGATGCTGAACTATATCCTCTACGAAGCACGCACTGTGGGTTGTGCGGGTATGGATAGCACCCAAACCAACTGTTCTACCAAAACAACCTACCTCATGCCCTGGATGATTGATGCTACGGGTCAAGCTTTCCACTATACCAATGCGGGCGGCTGGTTGACCAATGGTTCAGCAACAGATGCAGATATTAATATCGTGTGGGCGCTCAATTTGGCCGCCAATTTGTGGCATGATACGCCGTCTGCTGCTTTCATGGAGAAAATGTCCTATACGACTGTGGCTAAAAATATGATCAACGAGATAGCGAATTTTGATTTTAATCAAAATGTTAGCGATATCCAGGGGACAACCTACCCCGTTCTGTTTGGACCAGGCAGCCAATGGGGTACGGGTGGGCGAGATGTACTGTATCCGGGATATGATGCACCACAAGCCCTGATGGCGATGGATGCGTTAACTGCGACAAAATAACGGTTAAGATGGTCACTCAAACGCCGGGATTTTCCGGCGTTTTTTTTATTGTTTTTATTGAATAAAAATAAACCATATGCTATAAGTATTATAAGGTATTACTGAATCATACGGAGAACAATATGCCCGCATCTCCTGTACAGCCGACAACGGTCAAGATAACATGGGAAATCAAAGAGCGTATTCAAAAATTGGCTGAAGCCAAGCAGCGGTCTTTGCATTGGTTAATGCTAGAAGCCATTCAACAATATCTTGAACGTGAAGAAAAACAACAAGCTTTTAGGGAAGCAGCAGAAGATTCCTGGAAGGCATATCAAGAAACAGGACTGCATGTAACTGGAAAAGAAGTGTCAGATTGGCTTGCAACGTGGGGAACCTCAGAAAAGAAGGCACCCCCTAAATGCCACAAGTAATTTTTACACCGCATGCCCTAGATGACTTAGAACGGTTACATACCTTTTTGCAGGATAAAAATCCAGAAGCAGCTAAACAAGCAGCGGAAGCAATTCTCAAAACCATCCAACTGCTTGAACAACATCCTGAATTAGGTCGACCCATTGAAGAAATGGATCTTATGTATCGCGAAATCATTATTCAATTTGGCAGCAGTGGGTATATTGCGCGTTATTATCTTGCAGAATCTGTGGTTATTTTAGCAATTCGACACCAAAAAGAAGCTGGATATACCCGTTCATAAGGTCGCTTGTTGGCGTCGTGTTTCATACAATGCAATAGCGGCTGCTGCAGACACATTTAAACTTTCAATCGCGCCGTGCATAGGGATATATGCTAAGAAATCACATTGTTTGCGCGTAATTTCGCGTAGGCCTTCCCCTTCTCGCCCTAATACCAGCACAATAGGGCCTTTACAATCGACGGCAGAAAGCGCTTCTGCTCCTTCACCAGCCAATCCTACAATCCAAAAACCTTTCTCTTTCAACTCACGTAAGGTACGCGCTAAATTAGTAACGCGAATCACGGGCGTTAAGACAGCTGCACCACTCGCCACTTTACAGGCCACTGCTGTGAGGGGTGCTGCGCGATCTTTGGGTGTCAAGACACACACTGCTCCAAAAATATTGGCGCTGCGTAAACAAGCCCCTAAATTATGCGGATCTTCCACACCATCTAACACTAAGACTAAGGGCGGTAGCGCTTCTGTTTCAGCTTGCTCCAATAACGCATTTAAATCTGATTCACTGTGCGTTAATGGCTGACATTGACATGCAACCCCCTGATGATTGGCATCCTCTCCTACCAACTTTGCTAAAGTAGCAGCCGATGCAGGCTGTATAGCAATTCCCATTGAATGCGCGAGTGCACGTAATTCAGAACTTCTACTATGCTGAGACTGTAAAAAAATCACCTTGACTCGCTCAGGTGCTACCGATAAAAGCGCATGTACGGCATGATAACCATACACCCATTCTGTTGATGTCTTCATAATGCCAATGCTTCCAATAAATACGGCCGTAGTTTAGCACGCAAGTGTTCATCCCGCATGGCATAATGTAACGTGGCTTGTAAAAAACCTTCCTTGCTTCCACAATCAAAACGGCATCCCTGAAAAGGAATGGCTGACACCGGTTCTTCTTGCAACAACTGCGCAATGGCATCCGTTAATTGAATTTCCCCACTCGCACCACGCTCCTGTTTTGCTAAATGCCGAAAAATCGATGGGGTTAATACGTAACGCCCGGTCACCGCCCAGCGTGAAGGCGTCTGTTCAGGCCTTGGTTTTTCTACAATGTGATGAATACGTGTTGAATTTTCATGAAACGAGACAATACCATACCGATGTGTATCTTCTAATGGTACTTCTTCAATCGCTAAAACAGATGACGCCGTTGTTTCATAATGCGCAATCAATTGCGACAAGCAACCACTCTGTGTGCCCGTATCAATAATGTCATCTGCTAACAACACGGCAAACGGTTGATTCCCTACCACAGGTTCTGCACATGCAATGGCATGCCCTAATCCTAACGGTTCCGGTTGACGAATATAACTAAAACTGACATGTTGCGGAATCAGATTACGTACGGTTGTTAATAATTCTGTTTTACCCTGCTCTAACAAACGATGCTCTAATTCAAAATTAGTATCAAAATAATCTTCAATGGCGCGCTTACTACCACTGGTGACTAACACAAAATGCGTAATACCCGCAGATAATGCTTCTTCTACCACATAATGAATCACAGGACGATCTACAATGGGCAACATTTCTTTTGGCGCTGATTTCGTCATCGGCAAAAAACGTGTCCCAAGGCCTGCCACCGGCAATACAGCCGTATTAATCCGTTTACTCATACTGTTTCTTCCATAGGCTGCAATTGTAATCGCTGAATCAACTCTCGCTGAAACAAAGAAATAGCTGCATCATCATCGCCCGATAATACCCGACGTGTTTTCTGTGCCAATTGCTTACCACACTCAACGCCCCATTGATCAAACGCATTGATGTGCCATAACATACTTTCAGCGTAAACTCGATGCTCATAAAACGCCAGCAAAGCGCCCAAGTTTTTGGCACTTAAAGAATCTGTCCAAATCAACACATGTGGCCGATTTCCATGCGCCCATGCACCCGGACGACCCGGCAATGTATTATGAGGCAAAGGACGGCCTTCACGTAAGGCTGCACTCTGACCCAACATCTGCGCCACCATATCCACATTTTTACGCTGATGATAGTCATGTCGTGACACTAATAATTCAATAAACACAGAACGCGGACTATGATGCAACCATTGAAAAAAGCTGTGTTGCGATAACGTCCCCACGCCACCCCAACAAGCCGGGGTCGTCAATGTGGTGACGGGTTCTCCGTTTTGTGTAATCCCCTTCCCTAAGCTTTCCAAAAATAATTGCTGTAAATATTCTGGCAACGTGCGCCATGCATGCGCATAAGGCACAATCACATGATCTGCTGTTGGCATAAAATTAGCGTACAAAAAATCAATTAAGGCAGCACGCGTTGCTGGATTCTCTAAAGGATGCGCCATCACATACTGATCGATCGCTTCTGCACCTGCTAAAAAATCCGTATACACAGACCAACCTAAATTTAAAATCGCAGCCAATGAAACCGATGACCATATGGAAAAACGACCACCCAAATCCATTTCAAACGGTAAAATATGGGTAGCGCTAAAACCCTGCGATACCGCACGCTCGGGATGTGCCGTAACCGCAATAGCCTGTGTAGCCCAAGCGGTTGGCCCCACACTCGATTCTAACCAATGACGCGCACGCATCATATTGCGATCGGTTTCTAAGGTGGCAAATGACTTAGAAGCGATGATACATAAAGTACTTTCAGGATCAAGCCCCATCACACTTTCTGCAAAGGCCTGCTCATCTAAATTTGCTAAGAAATGCACTGTATAACGTGGTGGTTCAACAGGAGAACGCAAAGCTTCCCATAACAAACGTGGGCCTGCATCAGAACCACCAATCCCAATATGCACAATATGCCGAAAAGGCTTGTTCGTTACCCCACGCCATACATCACCTCGAATAGTGTCAACCAACTCACGTAATTGTAAAAATCGCGCTGATCGTGTAGGACTTTTTTCTGTACGACGCCAAAGCACATGCGTTGCTGCACAATCTTCACTCTGATTCACTTTTTGCTCATGAAACAAAGCAGAAAACCCAGCATCTATACCAACTTGTTTCGCATAAGCTAATAACACTGGCCACGCTGTATCGGTGACATGGGTATTCGTTGCATCTAACGTAATGCCCGCTGCTTCCCATAATTGCGTATGCACTCGATGAGGCGCATGACATAATTCTGCAATCGGTGTTTCCCATAACTGATTGGCTAATCGCCGTAATTCTTCCCATCCTATCATTGCGCTGCCATCCTTAATGCACCATCCAACCGAATTAAACTACCATTCAAATAAGGCGTCTCTATAATCATGCGAACAACCTGTGCAAACTCCTCCGGCAACCCTAACCGCTTCGGAAACGGGACCGCTTGACCTAACGCAGTCTGCACCTCTGATGGTAAACCACTCATCATCGGCGTCGCAATAACCCCCGGCGCTATTGTCATCACCCGAATACCCTGACTGGCTAACTCACGCGCAGCAGGTAATGTCATCGCCGCTACAGCCCCTTTAGATGCACTGTAAGCCACTTGCCCAATTTGCCCCTCTAATGCCGCAATGGATGCCGTATTAATAATAAGCCCACGTTCACCGTCCTCCGAATAAGGCGCTTGCTTTATCATTTGCGCTGCCGCTAACCGCATGACATTAAATGTCCCCACCAAATTGACACGAATGACTTTTTCAAACAAAGCCAATGCATGTGGCCCAGAACGCCCTACTAATCGGGCGGCTGGCGCAATGCCTGCGCAATTAATACACACAGATAGCTGCCCCCATTCCGACACCATGCTATCAATTGCTGTTTGTATGGATGCTTCATCTGCCACATCTGCCTGAAATGCCAGCCCTTGTACCGCTGCAGCCACTACTTTGCCGCGATCTGCATCTTGATCTACAATGGCGACCTTAAATCCATTATCAAACAAGTACTTAGCTGTTGACTCCCCTAACCCAGATGCGCCACCTGTAATGAGTACTGTGCGTGTTGCCATGCCTTCTCCTTCCCTCAAAGTCCGGGAAAATATACCATATTTTTTTGATTACAGTATAATGCGTTGTCAGCGGTTCCCGCTGACAACTCGCAGATGGGGGATTCTTAAGGGGGAGAATCGCGATTCTCCCCCTTAGATGCTAAGCAAAAGCTTTGCTTTTGCGGAGCCACTAATTAAACAAAGCAATTCCCGCTCTTCTGAGCGGGAATTGCTGACGCGGTGTTTTCCAGAGGATGAAACAAGAACATAAGAGGATAACCAGGTGAATATCACTGTATTTGGGGCTGGCTATGTGGGGTTAGTTTCGGCTGTTTGCTTCGCTGAACATGGTCACCAGGTATGCTGCATGGATGTGGATGCTGATAAAATTGCGCGCCTGTCACAAGGTGAATTGCCTTTTTATGAAGAAGGTTTACAGCCGCTCTTAGAACGGCATTTAGCCCAAGATAATTTATATTTCACAACAGATATAGAATTGGCGGTGCAAGACGGGGATATTTTGTTTATTGCTGTCGGCACACCCAGTCAAGCAGATGGACAAATTGATTTACGGTATATACGGGCTGTTGCAGAACACATCGTAGAATACCGCACTGAAAATGGGATGGTCGTTGTGAAATCCACAGTTGTGCCCGGTACTTGTGATGAATTACAAGCCTATTTTGGTGCAGCCTTACGTGCACGCAATGCTGACATTACGCTATCTGTTGCTTCTAATCCTGAATTTTTGCAAGAAGGTATGGCGATTCAGCAATGTCTGCACCCTGATCGCATTGTAGTGGGTACTGCCGATTTACACGTGGCTGATCGATTACGTGCAGTGTATGCCGATTTTCTCACAGACCCAAATCGTTTTTTGGTCATGTCGACACGTTCTGCTGAATTAGCAAAATATGCTTCTAATGCTTTACTGGCCACTAAAATTAGTTTTATGAATGAAATGAGCCGAGTAGCAGAAGGCATTGGGGCAGACATTAACGAAGTGCGTTCTGCTATGTCGTTAGATCCCCGTATTGGTCCCCATTTTTTAAATGCAGGGTGTGGTTTTGGTGGGTCTTGTTTCCCGAAGGATGTATCGGCATTGGCCTATTTAGCAAGACAACGTGTTCCTGATTTTACACCCGTGGTCTTAGACGCTGTTTTAGAGCGCAATGATACGCAACGCGTATGGCTTGCAGAAAAAGTAAAACATATTTTTGGGATAAACTTACGAAACAAGACTTTTGCCTTATGGGGATTGTCTTTTAAACCCAACACAGATGACATTCGAGAAGCATCCAGTGTCTACATTATTGATACGCTATTAAAGGCGGGAGCGACTTTACAGGTGCATGATCCACTCGCAATGCCCATGGTACAAGCACGTTATCCCGAATGGCGTTTACATTATGTAGAAACACCTGAGGCAGCATTAGCAGGTGCAGAAGCGTTAATTATTGTGACAGAATGGCCTGTGTATCGTAACTTTTCATTACGTACCATTAAAAACTTATTAAAGGAACCTTGGATTTTTGATGGGCGAAATATTTACGACCCTAAAACAACACAAGCGGTTGGATTACGTTATATTGGCATTGGAAGAGGAATTTAAGTATGAACAATTGCTGGATTTGGTTAGACTTAGAAATGACGGGCCTGGCCCTCCCCGGCGATACGATTGTGGAAATTGCCGTACTGATTACAGATACGCAATTAAATGAAATTGCAACAGGACCTGAATTAGCGATTCATCAACCGGCATCCGTGTTGGCTCGTATGGGCAGTTGGTGTCAAACGCAGCATACCCAATCAGGTTTAGTTAAGCGTGTACAAGAAAGCCAAGAAACATTACAAAGTGCAGAAATCAAGGTCTTAGATTTTCTAAAAACGTATGTTAAACCAGGCGAATCCCCGCTGTGTGGCAATTCCGTCCACCAAGATAGGCGTTTTTTAGAGCGTTATATGCCTCGCTTGGAAAATTATTTTCATTATCGTAACTTAGACGTGAGTACGGTCAAGACGCTTGCGCATGCCTGGTCGCCTGCCTTAAAAGATGCTTTTAAAAAAGAAAGTGCGCATCGTGCACTCGAAGATATCCGAGAATCTATTGCGGAATTACG
>Ga0155640_1031_pt2 | contig 9231 bp, 6 predicted proteins | sample RifCSPhighO2_12_FD_107297 | JGI IMG/M metagenome (GOLD analysis project Ga0155640, IMG submission 107297) | Gammaproteobacteria bacterium RIFCSPHIGHO2_12_FULL_45_9 | reverse complement strand
TTCCAACCGGAAACGCATGCTACGCGGATTATTTTTGTAATACAACACAGAAAAAGATATGATGAGCCCTACGCAATTGACCCAGTTTTAAAGGCTAATTTTGATGGATATTGATATCTCACAACACACACCCGTTATGCAACAATACTGGCATATCAAAAAACAGTACCCCGATATGCTCGTCTTTTATCGCATGGGCGATTTTTATGAATTATTTTATGAAGATGCAGAACGCGTTTCGCGCCTACTCGATATTACACTGACTGTACGTGGGCAATCAGGCGGCCGGCCTATCCCTATGGCGGGCGTCCCCTACCACGCCGCTGAAAATTATCTCGCACGATTAATGCGGCTCGGGGAATCCATTGTGATGTGTGAACAAGTGGGTGACCCCGCCACCAGTAAAGGCCCCGTCGCCCGTGAAGTATCTCGCATTTTAACACCCGGCACCATCAGCGATGAATTGATGCTAGATGAACGTACAGATAACTGGTTAACAGCCCTCCATATCGACAAGGCTGGTTATGGTTTGGCCGCCCTTGATATCACCAGTGGTGTCTGCGTCGTACAAACACTGACTTCATTAGAAGCGGTGTTAACCGAACTAGCTCGATTACGGCCTTCTGAATGGCTATTATCCGAAAAAGCACCCCTCCCTCACGGGCTTCCACTCGAATTAGTGCCGCGTTTAAAAAGACGTCCCGTGTGGGAATTTGACTTAGAGAATGCGACCCTGGCCATTTGCAAGCAATTTAACGTACAACAATTATCAGGGTTTGGATTAGATCACGCACCGCTAGCAACAATTGCTGTTGGCGCACTGTTACAATATGCCCACTATACGCATCGTGATCAATTACCGCATTTAACCGGTATTCGATTTGAAACCAGTGCAGATACGATTACCCTGGATGCCGCTACTCGCCGCAATCTTGAAATCACACATAATTTACAAGGCGGAACCGATTATACACTCGCAGCTTTAATGGATCGCACACAAACCCCCATGGGTAGCCGCTTATTAAAACGGTGGTTGCATCAACCCTTACGTCATATCGACACATTACAACAACGACAACGCGTAATTCAAAGTCTCATACAGAAACCCGATATACTGACCACATTAGCGACTCATCTTCGCACCATTGGAGATTTAGAACGATTATTAAGCCGAATTGCCTTACATTCTGCGAAACCCAAAGATGCCGTTGCTTTAAAACACGCATTACTGACGCTCCCTAAACTATTAGAAACGCTACAAGGCATTATGATTGCATTGCCGTTAACAGGACGTAATGCATTACAACCTTTCCCAGAATTATCCGCCTTATTAGAAAAAGCCTTAACAGATCCCGCACCTGCTGTATTACGCGAAGGTGGCGTGATTGCTTCAGGATATCATGCTGAATTAGATCAATTACGACAATTAAGCCAAGATAGTGCTGCCTTCCTAACACAATTAGAGATAGCCGAACGTGAAAAAACCGGATTATCTACGCTGAAAGTCGGATTTAATCGTGTACAGGGATATTATATTGAATTATCTCGCACGCAATCGGATAGAGCGCCCGCACATTATATGCGACGACAAACACTCAAAAATGCAGAACGTTATATTACGCCGGAACTCAAAACATTCGAAGATCAAGTATTGTCGAGTGAAGCACGCGCACTAGCACTTGAGAAATACTTATATGAAACAGTACTCTCAGAAATTGTAAAAATACTATCGCCGTTACAATGTGCAGCAACGGCTATTGCAGAAATTGATGTTTTTTATGCGCTTAGCACCTGTGCATTATGTTATAAATGGAGCTTACCTGAATTTGACACCGAACCCGGTATTCATATCACAGGCGGGCGGCATCCCATTGTAGAATCTGTGATAACAGATGCTTTTGTACCCAATGATACACACCTGTCTGAAACCCATCGAGTTGAATTGATCACCGGCCCCAATATGGGCGGTAAATCAACGTATATGCGGCAAGTAGCACTCATTGTGTTATTGGCCTATGTAGGTAGTTTTGTACCCGCTACACACGTACGTGTGGGGCCCATCGATCGGCTCTTTACGCGTATTGGTGCAAGTGATGATTTAGCCTCTGGCCGATCCACGTTTATGGTAGAGATGACAGAAACCGCCCATATTCTACATAACGCGACACCTCATAGTGTGGTTTTGATGGATGAAATTGGTCGGGGTACCAGTACCTATGATGGCTTATCGCTTGCTTTTGCATGCGCACATTATTTAGCAACACGATTACGTGCTTTTACATTATTTTCAACACATTATTTAGAGCTGACAGTCTTAGCCGAACAAGTAGATACTGTGCACAATGTACATATGGAAGTTGCAGAACAACATCATCAGATTATTTTTCTGCATCGTGTTAAACCCGGTGCTGCAGAACACAGTTATGGTTTACATGTGGCGGCACTCGCCGGTATTCCAAGCTGTGTCATTGAAGCAGCGTCACAGAAGTTACAGGAATTAGCGAAACAGTCTCACACCCTAACACCCATCGCGCCACCACCTGTCATGCAGCGCCCCATGCAACGCACCTTATTACCAGACTTGCCACACAGTGCCGTAGCTGCCTTACGTAACTTAGACCCTGATACGTTATCGCCTAAAATGGCTTTGACACAACTGTATCAATTGAGGGACTTGGCGTTACAAGAGGAATAACACGCGCAGGTGGAAGAAAATCAGGACTTACGGGATGCGGCGGCGTTACAATACTGGGTCTCTGCACTTCATCCTTTATGCATTTGAGTTTCTTGGATGGCGATTGATGCGGCTTCTCAACAGCAAAAAATGAATGACGCATTCTGGGTACAGAAGCAGGCTGAACATAAGCGGCCATCAACCCATTGAATACGGGCGCCGCAGTGCGTACAGGATAATACTGCCCCTGCTGTTTCAAGGTATGCAGCAAGAATTGCTTCTCAGTACGGGCTGGGTTTAACTGCTGCGTACAAAATAAATTATATTGATAATTTAATTCAATGGGATTTTTAGCAATATCTTGAAGTTGCCCGAGAATACGTTGATGATCCAGAGCGCGTAAGGCATTCGATGGACCTAATGGATAGGGATGCGCGGTCGACAATATCGATCCTATGATGCGATTCACATCTTGTTTATAGGCATCTAATTGATCCGAATAATCATCAGACCACCAAAACCGTAAAAACACATTCGGTGTCTGAAACCGCGCCTGTAATCCTGCTATATTTCGTAACACGGGCAATAAGTTATTGAGCCCCCGCAAACGCGTTAACGCGGCCTGTGCGCGACGTAAGCCATGTGTACGCTGCCCAATATGCTGATCTTCCTGCAGTATCGGGCGCAAACCCTCTAGTATCACGGCCATTCGTTCAAGGTAAGAGGCGATTTCATGCGCCTCTGCCACATGAGCTTGTTCTTCAGAGGCTTGTGATTGAAGCGTTTGTACCACTAAGGTAATCTCTGCTAACACTTGATCAGGATTCATGCACACCCCTTATCTCAAAAAGGGGAAATCTTGACAGAACCTTGCACAACTCACAATCCCATTGATTAAATTAATTTTTTCTTAAGGTGCTCTTAAGGTGATTTTAAGGGACGGCAATCAAGCCAAACATGACTTTGCTTCAAAGTGAACGGCTCTTTCCCTGTCTTGCTTGCGTCCCGTCCTTCCAAGCACGATCTGTGAGGGTGAGTGGTTGATCCAAGAGCACTTTCATGATGGACATCCTTGATGTGGGAGCCTTCCGTAGCAAGATTCCTTGTCGCACCCATTGGTTGTATCAAAAGTACATTGGGTTAGCAAATCCCCTCTTCAGTATTTTCTGAAAGATAATGTTCTCTTAAGGCGATAAATTGAACTGATGCGCCCATTTTGGGTGTCTTTTCGATGCTGAATGCCATTTGGCCCGATTGCGTGAATTTTAAAGCGAGCTAATCGACTTGCAAGATTATTTATAGTACAATAAATTATAAAATAAAAATAATTCAATATAATTGAAGGCAAGTATGATGACGATGGACTCTTTCTCATTTAAACGACCGCATCTCGCCATAGCCTACTGTGACAGTTTAGCAGGAAAGGGGATTGCGCATGCAGCTTCTGGCTTGTTTTTAGCGGGGCCGCGTCGAGTCGGCAAAAGCACTTTCTTGAAAGAAAATCTGATACCTGAAATAAATCAGCGAGATTGGATCAGTATTTACGTTGATCTGTGGGCCAATAAAAATGCCGATCCGGGTCACTTAGTCATTGAAGCGATTAAACGTGCCATTGCAACACATACACCGCTTACCACTAAACTGACACAAGCAACTAAGCAAATCAAAATCATGGGCAGTATCGTATTGGATTTTGCAAACCCTGGTCTGCCTGACAACATGTCATTAGCAGATGCATTGCGTTTACTGAACGAAATAACCCACAAACCCCTTGTCTTATTGGTGGACGAAGCACAACATGCATTGACTACACCGGATGGGCAGAATACTATGTTTGCCATTAAATCAGCACGCGATCAACTCAATCGCTCAGACCAAACTAGCAGTCTCATGCTCGTGTTAACTGGTTCTAATCGTGATAAATTAACACAATTGGTGATCAAGAAAGATCAACCTTTTTTTGGATCTGAAATTACACCCTTTCCTCTTCTTGGGAAAGATTATACAGATGCGTTTACCGAATGGGTTAATCGTAACTTAGCAACCCATAATCAATTTACGAAAGACAGTATGTGGACAGCATTCAAATTAGTAGGTCATCGCCCAGAAGTATTGCGTCAAATTGTGGGACGTACTGCAATCAGTGGAGCAGCACATTGTTTTACTGAATTACTCGAAAAAGATGCTAACATTTGGCAAAGCAGATTATGGGAAGATTTTGAAAACGATTTCAACGCCTTATCCCTATTACATCAAGTGATTTTAACTGAACTCGTGAATAAAGGACGTACTTGGTCACCTTTTTCTGATGAGTCCTTGCAGTATTATAAGAAAGTCACCGAACAATCGGAGATTACAACTTCAACCGTACAAGCAGCTATTCAACAATTACGTGAACGCGGATTTATCTGGCAATCCAGTCGTGGGAGTTATGCCTTAGAAGACGATAGTTTTCAAGAATGGTTTAAACTACACGCTATGCAATGCCCGATAAATCCGCTCGGCCAATGAGGTCCCGATACCAGGCAATGCCGCAATTGCTTCTATACTCGCACTTTTTAATCCCTGCAAACCACCGAAATGCACTAATAACTGTTGTCGTCGTAATGCGCCCACACCTTCGATAGATTCTAAAATAGACGTAATACGCCGACGTGCGCGTGCTTTTCGATGGCCGGTAATGGCAAAACGATGCGCTTCATCACGTACGGTTTGTAGTACATGTGAAATAGGTGAATCAGGAGATAAGCGCTCCCCAACACCTTCACTGCTTCGAAAAAATTCCTCAAAACCCGATTGGCGTTCTGGCCCTTTTGCCATTCCTAACAGTAACACATCGGTTACACCTTCCGTTTGCAGTACGTGTTCGGCTTGTTTTAACTGCCCTCGCCCACCATCTATTACCCATACATCAGGCAACACACGTCCATGCTTTCGTTCATGCGCAATATAGCGTGTTAAAGTCGAATGCATAGCCGCATAATCATCACCCGGAGTCCAATCCCCCTTTAAATTAAAGCGACGATACTGTGCACGCACCGGCCCACCTACATCTAAGATGACACAAGAACCGATTGTTGCTTCACCCTGTGTATGAGAAATATCAAAACAGGCTATACGTGAAACCGTATGATGCAACCAGCCAGATAATGCGGCCAATTGCGTAGCGAACCGCTCACGTGTTGACAACAATCGCGTTAAAGCTTGTTCTGCATTGACCTTGGCCAGTCCTAACCACGAAGCCTCCACAGCACGCGGCCGCTCAATGATCGCAATGCGCTGACTACTCTTTTCACGTAACATGACTTCAAACACATCTCGATTCGGAAAATGACGATCAACTACAATGCGTGTGGGCCAGGTCATTTCAGCGTCTAACTTTGCATAATACTGAGAGAGAAAACCTTCTAAAATATCGAGACTTTCACTCTCCAATGGCAAAGTCAATTCATGGACTTCATCTCCTAAAACCTGTCCACCTCGAATGACTAAACGATCCACTACTGCAAAACCACGCAACAAGGCAACATATACGACATCTACATCCCCTGAGTCATGTGACATACACTGATCAGCCTGAATACGACGCAATTCTGCAATACGATCTCGATACAATGCGGCCGTTTCAAATTGCATGGCCTCCGATGCCTCTTGCATTTTGCGCGTCAAATAGCTCATCACCTCTTCATTTTTATGCTCTAAAAATAAGATCGCTTCACGTACCTGTTCTGCATATGCTGTTTCCGATACTTTCTTCACACAAGGCGCTGTACAACGGCCAATTTGATAGAGTAAACAAGGACGAGATCGATGTGCAAATACATGATCTTCACACGAACGAATTTGAAATAACTTTTGAATCAACGCAATCGTTTCTCGCACCACAGCAGCACTGGGATACGGACCAAACAACCCTTCTTTTTTATGCGGACCTCGATAAAAATGCACTCGCGGCGAAGCATGATTCGATAAAGCCACATAAGGGTAAGACTTATCATCACGTAAGACCACATTATATCGCGGCTTTAATGATTTAATCAGATTCGATTCTAATAACAGTGCTTCTGTTTCAGTTCGCGCAACCGTAATATCGATTGATTCAACTTGCGCAATCATCGCCTGCGTTTTGGTCGACAATTCTCGATAAAAATAACTCGATACCCGCTTATGTAAATCTTTCGCTTTACCCACATACAACACGCGATCAGATACATCCTTCATCCGATAAACGCCAGGCAAATGCGGCAAAGTTTCCAATAGTGACTGAGGGTCTACCACCCCACTTACCCCATCTCAGACGCCGGCATATCATCAGGCTCCACTAAGCCTAATCGTACTGCAGCTAATGCCATCTCAATATCATTCTTTACATTTAACTTTTCAAAAATACGATAACGATAACTGTTAATCGTTTTAGCACTTAAATACAAATTAGCCGCTACTTCAGACACACTGCTGCCTTGTACCAACATGGTCAATACCAATAATTCACGCTCAGATAACGCATTGACTACTGCACTACGCGGATCAGCACGTACGTGCCGCAACGCTAACCGGTTAGCAATCACAGGACTCAAATACTGTTTTCCCGCATGAACCGTGCGAATAGCCTGCAACATTTCTTCTGCATCACAATCCTTAGTAATGTACCCCGCAGCACCATTTTGTAACACCCGCTCAGAGTAGACTTCATTTACCATGGTCGTTAACACCAAAATACGCAGCTCCGGATTCTGACGCAGTAATTTGCGCGTCGCCTCCACACCACCCATACCCGGCATCCGAACATCCATTAAAATCACCTGGGGAGATGCTTGCTTCACTAACCGCAACGCCTCTTCCCCTGAAGCTGCTTCACCGACAACTTTAATACCATGTACAGCGGCAAGCATTTTACCAATACACATACGTACCAAGTGATGATCATCTACGAGCAATACACGAATCACACCCACCTCTTTATCGTTAACCACAGCTTAACACGACTGTATAGAAACAGATCATATTGCTTTTTAGCCATTCAGTTTACGACCAGCCCTATTCGAAATCAAGTTTTCGTTCCATTTTGATGAAATTTTGTTAAACTGCTCGTCTTATTGTCTTGAGTTCCATTATTTGATCTCGGAGTTTATAAATGATGCCCTCCTCCCACCCTCGTCCATTACCCTATATCATCTTGGCACTCAGTGCTGCCTTCTTGTTCTACAAGTATGTTATGCAAGTATTTCCTAGCATTATGACACCAGCTTTGCAAAGCACATTTCATTTAAGTGGAGCCGGTTTAGGCAACTTAGCGGCTTCTTTTTTCTATGCTTATCTGGTGACACAATTATTTGTCGGCGTATGGTTAGACCGTTATAGTCCACGTCTTTTAAGCACGCTTGCCATTGCCATTGCCGCTATTGGCACAGGCTGGTTTGCGATAGCCACACACACGGCCGAAGCATTATTGGCGCGTGCATTAATGGGTGCCGGCGCTGCTTTTGCGACGGTCAGTTATATGAAGCTGAGCGCTAATTGGTTTCCACCCCATCGTTTTGCGCTCATCAGTGGCCTATTGGCAACTGCTGCCATGCTAGGGGCCATTTTTGGTCAAGCACCGTTGGCCGCCTTGATGGATCACGTCGGTTGGCGCCACAGCTTATTGATTTGTTCAGTGGTAGGGTTAACCATTGCGGTTTTATTTGCATTGTTCGTACGAGATGCACCGACCACCTCACTCACACCCACTTCTCATGTTCGTTATCGTGTTTCGTGGCAAGATATTAAAACACTGCTCACTAAACGAGATAATTGGATACTCACGCTCTATAGTGGGGTCATTTTCACACCCCTCGCGGTTTTTGGCGGTTTATGGGGGAACCCCTTTATTGTGGCAGCATATCATACCTCCAACACAAAAGCCGCTTCACTTATCTCTTGTATTTTCATGGGGTTAGCAGTTGGCGCACCTATTTTAGGCTTTATTTCAGATCGGTTAGCGAAACGCCGCCCCGTGATGCTCTTCAGTGCCTTTTGCGCATTGATGAGTCTAGCGTGCGTCGTGTATTGGAATACACTGCCTGTGTTCGCCGTGTCTATCTTTCTCTTTTCATTTGGTTTTTTCACAGGCGCTTTTATGTTGTGCTTTGCAATCGGTAAGGAAATGAATGCGGCTACGCTAGCGGCTTCCGTGGTGGCACTCATTAACACAGGAGATAGCATTTTTGGTTCTTTCACAGAGCCCTTTATTGGGCAGGTGTTAGACTGGCTTTCACCCGGATCTGTCGATACCTATTCTATCCACAGTTACCATATTGCTTTATCTTTGCTATTGATCTACCTAGTGGGGGGTTTAGTCTTACTGTGCTTTTTACGAGCACCAGAAGGACGTGCTTTTAGCCAAGAGCCTGCTAGCTTAGCGGAAAGTAATGCATTTTAAGCAGCAAGAACCCCTGCATTTTAAGAAATTCTGCTATTCTTTTACATATAGGGACCCTGTGAGCATTCACAGGAATTCAGTAGTGTGAAAGAGGGATACCAACATGATAGCGCAAATCTTAATTGTAGGAGCAGGT
>Ga0155640_1192_pt6 | contig 9257 bp, 3 predicted proteins | sample RifCSPhighO2_12_FD_107297 | JGI IMG/M metagenome (GOLD analysis project Ga0155640, IMG submission 107297) | Gammaproteobacteria bacterium RIFCSPHIGHO2_12_FULL_45_9 | reverse complement strand
AATTCTGCACGTAATGCGTTGAGTGTTTGGGTTTCTGCTAATGCGCGTTGGATGGGGCGTTCTCGCGCCGCTTTCAGGGCTGCAAGGTCTGCTTGTCGTTTAGCTTCTGATTTTCTGCGCGCCTCGGCTTGCGCTTCTTTTGCGGCCATTGCTTCTGCGGCTTTTTCAGCCGCAATTTTAGCTTGTTTTTCGGCGCTTGCTTTTTTCTGTATCTCGGCTTGCTGTTGTTGCAGGGCAGTGGCTTTTGCTTTTTGGCTAGCACGTGCTGCTATTGCAGCTGTTTCTGCTGCAATGAGTTCGGCTGCAAGCCGATCTGTTTCATCCGTATCTTTACAGACTGTCGTGGTGGTGAGCGCGCGTTTCAATGCGGGATATTGTTTTTGGAGAATGTCCACTTCTTGTCGTAATTGTTGTGAAAAAGGAGAGGGATTATCGGGAGATAACAGTGAGTGCCATTGCGACATCGTGAGTCGATCACACACAGCGCGTATCGGTTGTGTACGTTGCCGATGTGTCTTCGGCATGTGTTGTACCATCAGTTGCGTATGCGGTTCTGTGTAGTCTAAGATTGCTGATAATGCACCTAACAAAGCACCTAATCGTTCTCCGGGCATTGCCTGAAAACAGCGTTCAAAGTCAGCGTCTTCTAAAAACTGAGAGAGTAGTTGAGTTGTTTGGTGAACCTCATGCGTTAAGCAAACCCAGAAAATAACACATACTAAATCAGCGATTGCGTGTGTGGGCGCGAGTGGATCGGCTGCGATATGTTGAATCAGCAGGTGTAGTAAAGTACAGTCTGGTTCACAGCGATATCCGAGTAGTGTTGTAAAAGCGGTTGGCGGATGCGTTAATAAAACAACTGGTGTGATCCAACCGAGACCAATACTGACGAGAATGCGAGTCCAATCCGTACTTTGCTTTAATAAAAAAATCAATGTTTCTTGTGGATCACTGAGCGTTATACTGTGTTTATGATAACGCTTACAAGAGAGCCACGTATCGCTGTGGCCTGCACATAATGTGAGACAAAATGTACTCCACTCATGGGGCACGGATAACATCGGTAAGTTAGGATCTGTTTCACATAAGGGGTGTAAATAATCCGTGAGCCCCAGGGTTGAAGCGAGGCGGACTTGTTGCAAAAACGAAATATCTACGTTAGGAGTCTCTAACATATGCGCAACCACGGTTTGCCAATAGATCTTTAAGCGTACAAACTGTGTTCTGTAATCACGGATGAGTTGTGCTTGTAGGTTGGAACACAAGATCAGTTGATGATCTCTATCACGTAAATCTAACGCTAACGTGTCCCACGGTAATCGTGATAATAGATAAATCGCTTGTAGGAGTGATACGAGCGGATAATGCAAGATGATTGTGGCATCTTGTTGTATATAAGCACTCACCATATTGTCTGGGAGATAGGGGATCATGCCAAGCGCGGGATCTGTACGCAATACCTGCGTCCATTGTTCTAATTGTTCCAGAACGCGTAATACGGTAGTCAGTATCGTGTATTGATTGTTTTCTGTATGAACATAATGTTGTATGCCAAACTGTTTTAAGACAACACAATCTGCTACAAGATGTAAGAGAGAAAGTGGCTCATCAAGAAACGCAGTATTGTCCCATGTAAATAACGTATCGGGGAGCGTATTTTCTAGGATGGGCTTTTGGTTTTGATACCCTAACAACTGTAACAGGGGTTCTGCTAAGGAATCTGTATAGCGTTGTCGGCGGTGTGTTTTTTTCCCGACCGCTATGTTGGGGATGGGAAGTTTTTTTGCTTTCATATAATCGAGTAACCAACCATCCCGGTGTTGATATTCTGGTTTTTGACGCCATGCTTGTTCAATATATTTGACTGTAATCGTCATCTGCAGGAGATATTGCAATGCAGAAGGTTCTGCTGTTTGTGCGGTGTTACACAGTGTGTGCCATTGTGTGGGGTTCAACTGGGCAAATAACCAGGGTAATACAGGAATCTGTGTACACAGTTGGGTGAGGTCACGAATTGTAGGGGGCTCTGTCAGACTTTTGCGGAGTGCTTCATAGGTAATCAGATTATCGAATAAGCTCCATACTAATTCAGGTGCAAACTGATGAAAGTTGTCATGCCAGAAAGGCATTTCAATCAGTTGCGTAAAATGTTGGAAATCAGTGACATGTAAAATATGTAACAGCAATAAGAGTGTCAGATGTTGAAGTAAAGCTTGTGGTATTTGAAACGCAGGGGCCATACGGTGTTGCAAGGTATACCAGCAGGCTATGAGAAAGGAGGTGTGGTATGAAAGCGTTGTACCATTTGAAGCGTAAAAGATCCAATGGTTTTTTTCAAAGAAAATGGCGAGAGGAAATAATTTCATTGATACGAGCAACGGAATACAGGCGAGCATATGATGCCGCAGGAGGGCTTGTAATAAGTCAAATCCTGACATAGCAGGTAGTGTTGTATCTGCCAACAACAGGATCAGTATTTGAGGATGATGATGGCTCAATGCGATAGAGAGGGGATGTAAGGGGTCTAAACAGTCAATGGGTTTGCCTGGTTGAGTAGGAGAGGGAGGTAATATGGCCGAGAGGGTATGAGTCGCTAGGAGTGATTCCATGAGCGAGGGGGTATTAAACGCCGCTGCATAACACACTCTTGTATACGGTGTTGCTGATTCTTCAGTCAGCGGACTGGGCATTTCTCGTAAGAGACTTTCCCAATGGCTTGTGAGACGGTGAAAGGTGGTTAAACGATCTTGTTGTACCTGTTGGCGCCATTCTGTGGATAATGCCAGTTGAGTGGGTGTTGTGAAGAGTGTAGATGTATTAACCTGTAAGAGGATCTCATCAGATGGGTGAGCGTCATAAACCAATTCCCATGAGAAATGCGATAGTGTTGTGAGCGTGTGTTGTATCAGTGTGCTGGGAAAATAGAAAATCGTTTTGGTGGGATCAGTCGTGATTGGTTGCATATACTGCAACCAACGTGATGCATCGCATAAAATCAGGGTGTTCCAGCGTTCTAGCAAGAGCAAGATATCCACGAGGACATGCCACACAGCTTCTACCGGTGTTTCAGTATGGCAAAATTGGTAAGGGATTGGTGATAAACGTTGTAATCGGAGAAATGCATGGTACAACGCATCAAAATGTGTTTGATCAGTGGTATCAGCGGGGATGGTGCTGATAGCAGTTTGTATGGGCGTGGGCCATGGAAATAAGGATCCTTGAATTAGCATGTGTTGCTCCTGTGAACGTCATCCGACGCATAGCATAGCGATATTGTGGCCGTATGAAATATGTTTCAAGAGATAATGTTTTCTTAATTTTCTGAGAAAAAATCGGAACCTTGGAGGGTGTGATGAAAATAGTTGAGCTGTCTCAGTGCGTCATCGGGCCCGAATCGACTGATTAATGCTTTCTCGAGGGTATATCCTGGTGGGGGAGACAGCAGGTTACATTTTCTTTCTACTTCATGCACAATGCTGATAGAAATGGGATGAAGATGGTATTTGATTTCACAGACTGTGATGACGTGATCATTCCGCACATAAATTAAATCAATTTGGAAATCAGTATCACCTCGGTGAAAATAAGGGCCCCATTGTATCACGCGATCACCAAAACCCATGCGCTCTGCTAAGAAGAGTGCGTTTTTCATGCAAAAATTTTCAAATGCAAATCCGAACCACGCATCCCAGAGTGGCTCCACCAGTTGGCTGAACAAGTCGCGTGTGTAATTAGTATTGATTAACTTAAGGTGAGGGGCGACATACTTAAAATAAAAACGTAAATATTCATCCGTTAATTTATACTTCTTTAATTTGCTCGTTTCGCCTTTATTGTAAGGAATATAACTGGTAATAAACAATGCCTTTTCTAAATTTTCTAAATAAGATTTGACACCACCCCCGGAAATTATTTTTAAATGTTGTGAGATTTCTTCCAAAGATTTGGGATGATCCTTCAAAAATAATACGATATTTTCATACGTTTTATATTCTTTAAACTGGCTATAAAAAATACGTCCATAATCGTGAGCCAATATACTGGTTTGTTTGAAGAACAGGTTATTCATATTTTGGCTAAATGATTTCTGGGGATCAATTTCATTCAGATACTTGGGAATTCCGCCTAAAATGCAAGCATATTTTAACACTTCATCAGGGCTTCTTTTATTGTGTAAGAGTTGACAGGTTTCTTGCGGTGTCAAGGGTTGTAAGCAGAGCTCCCAGTGAATCCTGCCATATAGTGCTTTTGAGGAAATGACGCGTCTCACCATATAGGAAGATACTGACCCACACAAAATGAGCATCACCTGTTGTTTGCTCCAATATAAATCCCAATATTTTTTGAGTAGGCTGACCAATTGTCGTTGATTAGCAGCAAGCCATTGGAACTCATCTAAAAACACAACATATTTTTCTGTGTTTTGTGTAAAGAAGCGGGTGAGATAATCCAGTATCGGCGTCCAGGATGTGAAGGTGGTGTGTTTTAACACAGGGTCATTTAATTGTGCACCTAAATCTTCTGTGAACTGCGCCAGTTGCGCTTTTGTTCTCATATTTTCTAGGCCTTCAAAGCGCAGATATTTTTTCCCCTGTATGAACTGTTCAATGAGTCGGCTCTTTCCAATCCGGCGGCGGCCATATAACACGATGAGCTTGGCATCTTCTGCTGTGTAAAGCGCATTCAGATGGTGCAGTTCTGCTGTACGTCCAACAAATTTCACCGCTTTCGCTCCCTTAGGAAAACTATTATCCGCAAACAAAGTGTATCACACTTTGTTTGCGGATAATAAGTCGTGCTTTTCGCCGCCCTCATTTTATGTTTCGCCTTAAAATACCCTTTATGAACCCTGAAGGTTTTCTCGCATATTATTAACATTTAAGAATTTGGCACGGACAAAGGCTTACACGCGTGTAAGCCTTTGTCCGTATCGTCTGTAAGCATTTACGCTATTTTCTTAAGGCGACTTTTTTAATTAATTGATTTAACTCAAAAGATTTCTTAACGCCTAAATAATGATCAAAAAAGTCAATTCTTAAGTCATCGCGCGGGCATTTTTTGGTGTAGCATCCCTTCAGATAGATCAAAAAAACACCAACCACCGCGAGGAGCAAGCCCATGACTACTATGACCATCGAAGAATTTACTGCTGAAATACACAATCCCCACAATGCCGCTATTTTTGAGATTTATCAAACCGCAGTAGCGCGCATTACCAATCGCACCGGAGAGCCTCTTGGCATGGAGAGCTTGCCTGCGCTCCGAATAGGGAAATGGGCAGATGCCACACCGACAGGTTTGTTAAAACGCCTAGTCAATGCGTTATTTCCTCGCGCAAAGATTCATGCGGAGAAACAATCTTTTGATATCTCTCCCTTGATAGAAGAAGGTACTTATGACAAATACTTGCATTTTCTCGAGGCCAGCGTTGCACAGGCCAAAAGTGGCGAGTACTTTGAATACGGAAAATCAACGACAAAACGAGAACAGAAGGTCGCCGATGCGTTTGAACAGGAATCTAAACAAATCAAATCTCGTTATTATTTGATTTTAGAGTGTTGTACCCGCTTGGCAGCATTTGCGCTATCGGATCAATCCGTTGCAAATCCCATCTCCGTCATTGAAAGTATCGAGTATTTTATTCAGAAAGTGTTGGCGCAGGATATTTTAATGAGCAGCTCTTGCACCATGAGAATGCGAGGACGTTCTAAATCAGATGAAGCAAAGGTTCGTCTGGATTTTATTGCAGCCAACCGACATCAAGCGTTGTTAGATGATATGAAGGCAGCCTTGCATTTCCAAGTTCTCCTCAAGATGCCACACACTATTTTTACAACCGATATTCAAAAGCTAGACAATGCGCGTGTGCGTATAGAACAGCTCTTAATTTTGTGTTTGCAGCGACATGTGGGAGAAAGACCGAAGCGAGCTGAACTGCGACGGGGAAGGCGTCATCGCAAACTACAGGATTTGCAGGAACGTATTCAGTCGAACGGATCTGCGTTGGAGATTGTCCGAGAGATCGCGAAGAGCAATCATTCCTTAGCAGAAACCGTTCAATCATTGTATCAAACCTACGCAAAATTAGCGGATCAGAAAAAAATTGCCCGCCGATTCCTCTGCATCGTGCATCATGCGAACTGGTTGGCGTTTTTAGATGGTGCGATTAACATTAGGACGTATACGCATGATTTATCGCTGGTATGGGATCAAGTACGTACGCATCTACAATTTGATGATCAAAGCCCTTTAGCGCATTCGAGTATATTGGATATGGCGCATGAGGTGATCAGGGGATGGCACGTGCCATCGATTGCGGCTTGGGACCCGATCATGGCGGCTGCAGTATCACCAGAAGATGGCGTGAGTCGTCATCATACGTTAGCGCTGCCGGCCGTTAAAGCACGCATGCGCACTTATTTAAAAGAGCACATGACAGACTTATTAGCATTCGCGGTAGAACAACCGGGATTTTGTCATGCTCCTGCTTGCCGGCGCATAGAAGCATTGTTAGGCGAATCAGACGCTGCTGTGCTGGATCCTGCAGAATCTAATCAGATTACCTATACGCCCGAGCAGTTAATGTTGGTGTTACGTGCGATTTTACGTGAACATCCTGATACGCGCTTTTTGTTGTTACTGGGGCAGGCAAAAGATCCGCAGATAGCACAGAACTATGTGGATTTGCAGTTTCAGTATCCGATCAGAAGTGTACAATTAGACATGTTGAAACTGCATCAAGAAGCCTTAGCAAAATTTTTGGGAACGGATGTTGCCTTAGCAAAAGGAGAGTCAGTAGAGACGCGTTTGGCAGGCTATTTTGCAGTCGCTATGATGAAATGCGCGCTGCCTGCAACGGATCCTCGCTTCTTGCTGTTAGAACGATATCAAAAAGATATGCGGGATTGGTATACCGCCTTATTTCAATTGGAGCAGGCGTCTACCTTAGCGACGGCCCAGGCGGTGTGTGAACCTTGTTATCAGGCGCTGCTACGGGTGAGTGTAGCCGCACAAACGGATTTTGATACCCTCTATGGTAGCGCTGGTCGACACTGGAAGCAGTTAGAACAATTGCATCAACAACAGGTAGCCAATGAGTGTATACAGATGATTGCCGACGATATGGCGCAAGATCAGGGGCCTTTACGCCGCATCTGTGAATCCTATGGCATTCGTTTCTATGCACCACAAATCGAACGTCAATTAGCTGCTGAAGGAAAATGCACGACCTTAGCGCATGTATCGGATCAACTATTATCTGTATTGACTGCGCAGGATGACACAGGAAACACCTTGCTGCATCATATTTTGATGGAGTATGATGGCGGCGTGCATGGAATGCCGGCTGAGAAGTTACCGTATTGTGAGGTGTTATATGGTATCAGTGATTCATCAATACGAAATCATCAAGCGCAGACTGCGATTGAGTATGTGCGCCCCCGATTAGAAACGCATTTAGATACAAAAGCATTAGATCGCATGTGTGCGTGGAAAAAACGAGGTGTACTGGGTCGATCGGTGGATGCGCTGTATGATGTGCGATTGACAATGGGAACGCGACGTAGAGCAGAATACGCAACGGTATTAGCGAGTACTGCAAGGGATATGCAGGGACTGTGGGTGTATGCGAGTCCGCAAAAGGAAGATCCGCATGCACAGGAATGTTTACAAGCGATCACTCGGTGGCAAATGGAGCGGGTTTTGGGAGTGGATCAGGGGTTTGATGACTTATCTCAGATTTTGGATCCGTTACCGTCTGAGAACCCTCTGGAATCTTTGCGGGACACGCTCCGAAAAAGAATCAGCAATCTGCTGCCTGTATTCGAACAGCCGGGTGCAACAGGAGATGTTAAAATGAAAGATGTGCGAGATATGACACCGGCAGAACGGGATCAGCGGTGGCGTGAGGCCGCGGCACGTGTGCGTGCAGAAGAAGAACGGAAACGCAATTGGGAGCGTGCAGAGGTAGAGCGTCAGCGCGCAGATGAGGCACTCAGAAAACGTGAAGCAGATCTGGGATCACGTGAAGCAGATCTGGGATCACGTGAAGCAGATCTGGGATCACGTGAAGCAGATCTGGCCGCGCGGCAAGCGGAATTTGATCAGCTATTGGCACAAGCGCGAGCGGCACAGGGATTTAGCTATACTGAAGCTGCAACAGCGGTACCCGTACCTGAAGCGGTTGCAGTAGAAGAACCTACACCCGCACAGCCTAAATGGGCTTGTGCAGTTTCATAAAAAACGTTAAGTACCCCAACAAAATCCCCCCTTTGAAAAAGGGGGGCAGGGGGGATTTTAGCTAACATGGATCACTAACTCACCTGAGTGGCTTTTAAAGGCAAATCAAATGATGCTTAAAGCACTTCGCAATTTGCAGGCCGCTACGTAAGGTGAGATCATAATTTAATGGTTTCTTAATTTGATGTTAGCGACCATGCTCCTTATAATCCGCAGTTCTTAATTTTGAGGATAACCACTACAGGAGCATTGAATGCGATTTCGATTTTTTACACAAGCAACACGCTTATTCAGTCATGGAGATTATACAGCACGTACCAACAGCTTAACTGAATATGGCGTACATATGAAACCCTATACATCAGTTAACCCCACCGTTTCAGAATATGCTCATGGGCTTGCAGACACTATTCTGAACCATGCACACCCCATACGATGGCTCTATTTAAAACCCGTACTCAACAGTCTACAACAGCTTGATTCAGCATTGTATACCCACACCCTACAAACGCTCTCACAAGAAATCCATGAAGATTATCCTCAACATGCGCCCGAATTTCAGAGCATTGTTGGCATAGCACTTCCTAAACCAGAAACCACTCCCATACCTACGAACCGATAGCTACACGAGCATATGATGTCTGCGTATGCGCATGGCAAATCGCAATGGCCAACGCATCCGCAGCATCGGCCTGCACTGGTGCCTGTAAGCGCAACAAAAACCGCACCATATGCTGCACTTGTGTTTTTTCAGCAGCTCCTGAGCCCACAATCGCCAATTTCACTGCACGCGGTGCATATTCCCCCACAGATAATCCAGCATCTGCTAAAGTCACTAAAATGGCTCCACGTGCTTGGCCCAACATCAAAGCAGACCGTACGTTGTGGCACGTAAATATTTGTTCTACCGCAGCACCAGTTGGTGCATACGTCTGAATGACTTGACGCAACTCTGCAGCAATATAACTTAATCGATCTCCCAACTCACCTTGTGCGGGTTTAATATGTCCATGTGCAAC
>Ga0155640_1191_pt2 | contig 9345 bp, 7 predicted proteins | sample RifCSPhighO2_12_FD_107297 | JGI IMG/M metagenome (GOLD analysis project Ga0155640, IMG submission 107297) | Gammaproteobacteria bacterium RIFCSPHIGHO2_12_FULL_45_9 | reverse complement strand
TCGGCGCCACGGGCAAACTTAAGAAACGCTGGATTTGTCCCATTTTGATCGCCCGAGATGACAATCCGTCCACGGGGTGAATCGATGCGGTAGGCCAGTGCAGGGACATCACCATGTGGAACACCGAGCGCCCAGATAGTAAAATTGGCATTTTCAAATACTTTGGTGGGTGTGGCTTTGCTGATGTCAACATCAGTGAGGGTTACGGGAAATAATCCATCGCTACCATCATAAACGCCTGATAAATAAGCATATGCACCTGTTTTTGGATTGAACAGCGCATGGAAATACTCGCTCAGGCTCGGAAAAGGTGCCTTGCCGCTCGGGCCTGCCAAGGCCAGAGAGCCTTTCCGTGAAGTAAAATAGCCCGCTTTAATCAGGGCCGCTAAGTCGGAGCTGTGGTCAGCATGAAAATGGGTAATGCCTAAGAAATCAAGGTCTTCCACCTTGCCGCCTGCTTGACTAAAGCGCAGAAAAACCCCGCCCCCTGCGTCAATCAGAATACTGGACTTGTCATTCCACCACAGTAGCGTGCCTGATGATGCGCGTGCATCGCCTAGCATTGGGCCACCTGAACCCAGAAGCTGTAAAGTATAATGCTTATCTAAACATTGGGTTGAGACAGCTCCGGCCATTGTAACTGCTAACATCAGGCTGGCTGCGATGGCGATTTGTTTAATGGGTAGCTTCATTTTTCACTCTTAGTCTTTAAAAGTTAATGTATGAAACAATTGTACAAAAATTGTTAAATTAAGTAAAATTAATTAATATTAATTATAATGGAAAAAACAGTTAATATTGAGCTTAAAATACGTAACTGTTTGTTTTTAAATAAAAAATATTAGTTTTGTATGTCAAGGAATGGGTAACCCATTTTTCTGATATCACGGTGGGTACTAATCCCGCACCCTGGGGTGAATTGATTCATTTTGAAACAGAACTCAAAAAGCAGTATATACCGCTCATGATTCATTTTGCGGTCTTGATGTAGGTCGGACAAAACGCAGTGTGTCCGACACCAACAGGTATATCATCTTGTAACGCTACTCTTACCAATTACTAAAAATCGGATAAGCAGACGCAACTGTTGCGGGAGGAGTTTGCAAGGCGGTTACAATCGCATCGGCTGTTTGGGGACGATCCTCGGTGCGTTGCGCCCAACACCGCGTGATAATCGCTGCAAAACCCGGTGGGGTACCCGCTGGCATTTCCTCTCGTTCACCGGATTTAACGCCATTGATCACAACTTCCCGTTCAACCCCTTCAAAAGGAGTATGACGACTAGCTAATTCCCAAAAGATCATCCCGACGGCATAGATATCCGATAACGGAGAATAGCGCGGCCTCCTCAGGGTCAATAATTCAGGCGCCATCCACAGCAATGTTCCAACGGGTTGGGTAGGTGTTCGAGTCGTTGTGGTGGCCGTTTCTGTTTTAACCGTCGATAAACCAAAGTCAGCCAGTTTAGCTTGATTGGTTGTGTCTAATAACACATTCAAGCTTTTTAAATCCCGATGCACAATAGCCCGACTGTGTAAGTACGCTAAACCCATTGCAATTCCCAACGCAATTGAATAGCGTGCAGGCCAGGGGAAGGGTTCTCCATTATGTAATTTATCAAATAACGACATCGACATGAGTTCTATCACCATCGCATAATGCCCTCGCTCACAACAGACCGCAAATAACCTGACAATATTGTGGTGCCGTAAGGCGGCATGGCGTTCCGCTTCTTGTAGAAATTCTTGTTCGGCCTCGTGGGTGAGTGTCTTTAACTTCAATTGCTTCACGGCGACGGCTTGATGTTGCCAACGGGCCTTGCGTACCACACCAAAACTGCCTTCTCCCAATATCCTTTCTTCCGTAAAGGTCAATTGACTGGCCGGAATACGTAGATCATTAACGGCTGCAATAGGAGAAGCCAGTGTCAAGCGGTCCACAGATGATGTCGTCGTCGCTGATGCCACGGGTGGAGCCTTCCTTGCAGCCTGTTCCATGTGTTTGGTCAATATTTCTAATGCGCGTTGGGCTTTCGCCTGCCCCTGAGCTGCCGCGAGTCGAAACCAGCGAACGGCTTCTGCAAAATCCTGGGGAACCCCTCGACCCTTCCCGTACATGATCCCTAAGTTGCATTGGGCGCCCGCATGCCCCTGTTCTGCTGCAAGGTAATACCAGCGAACAGCTTCTGTATCATCCTGGGGAACCCCTTGACCGTTCTCGTACATGAACCCTAAGTTGCATTGGGCGTCCGCATGCCTCTGATCTGCCGCGAGTTGAAACCAGCGAACAGCTTCAGCTTCTCGGTCATCCTGGGGAACCCCTCGACCTTCCCTGTACATGACCCCTAAGTTGCATTGGGCGCCCGCATGCCCTCGATTTGCTGCAAGGCGATACCATCTAGCAGCTTCTCGGTCATCCTGGGCGTTCGCGTACCTGATCCCTAAGTTGAATTGGGCGCCCGCATGCCCTTGATTTGCTGCAAGGTGATACCAGCTAACAGCTTCTCGGTCATCCTGGGGAACCCCTTGGCCTTTCTCGTATAGGATCCCTAAGCTGTATTGGGCGGCCGCATGCCCCCCCAACTGAAACGGACCACCTGCCGCAAGGCGATACCAACGAACAGCTTCTGTATCATCCTGAGGAACCCCTTGGCCTTCCTGGTACATCCACCCTAAGTTGAATTGGGCGTCCGCATTCCCCTGATCTACCGCGCGGCGAAACCAACGAACAGCTTCTGTATCATCCTGGGGAACCCCGCGACCTTCCTTGTACATGACCCCTAAGTTGCATTGGGCGCTCACATTCCCCTGATCTACCGCGCGGCGAAACAAACGAACAGCTTCTGTATCATCCTGAGGAACCCCTCGACCTTCCCTGTACATGACCCCTAAGTTGCATTGGGCGACCGCATGCCCCTGATCTGCTGCAAGGAGATACCAGCGAACAGCTTCTGTATCATCCTGGGGAACCCCTTGGCCTTTCTCGTATCGGATCCCTAAGTTGGATTGGGCATCCGCCTGCCCCTGATCTGCCGCGAGTTGAAACCAGCTAACAGCTTCTGTATCATCCCGGGAAACCCCTTGACCTTTCTCGTATAGGACCCCTAAGTTGTATTGGGCGTCCGCATGCTCCTGATCTGCCGCGAGGCGATAATAGCGAACGGCTGAGTAGTTATTCTGGGGAACCCCTTTGCCTTCCCTGTACATGTCCCCTACGGCGCATTGGGCTTCCGCATTCCCCTGATCTGCCGCGCGGCGAAACCAGCGAACGGCTTCTTCATGATTCCGGGGAACCCATAGACCGTTATGGGACCTGATCCCTGAGTGGTATTCGGCCTCCGAATGCCCCTGATTTGCCGCGAGGCAAATCCAGCGAACAGCGTCTGTATAATTCTTGGGAACCCCTTGACCTTTCTCGTATAGGATCCCTAAGTTGTATTGGGCGCTCGCATGCCCTTGATCTGCTGCAAGGCGATACCAGCGAGCAGCTTCTTTATAATCCTTGCGGACCCCTTCACCTTCCTGGTACAGGGTCCCTACTTCGAATTGGGCGTACTCATCCCCTCGTTTTGCAAGCCGTAAGGTTTCTTTAGGAATCGGCATATTAGTCTCCGTTAGTTGTTCTATGTGATGATTGAAACGATGATGTCACTTGTATGACCGCGTTGCCTTCGCCTGGCCCAGCAACAGGGATAAACTCGCCACTTTGGCTTCTGCATGTGAATCTGTTGGATCCGTCGCCAACACACGCTGATACCATTCGTGGGATTGCGCAAGGTCTCTCGGAACCCCATCCCCATCTTGGTACATTTTCCCGAGCACATGCATAGCGCGCGTATGCCCCGCATCGGCCGCTTGTGTTAAGTAGCGTAAGGCTAGCCCTGGATCTCGAGGTTGTCTTGTACAATCGCCTTGTAACGCAAATAATCCTAAACTCGTGAGCGCCTTCGGATAATTTTTTCGAGCCGCCCGCTGATAGGCATCAAACGCTGTTTCTAACTCATGACGCTTATGGGCTAACACCGCACGCGCATAATATTCATCACCTGAAGGTGATGGTGATCGCTCAACGGGAAGTGGGATGGGAGAAGTTCTTCTCGTAGGGGATTCGTGACAAGCCACATACTCACGAATGGAGGCTAACTTAGCCACCACCAACTGTATGGCAGCTGCATGCTCGTCTAATTTATGGTCTTGTCTATCGCGATGCTCGCCTTGAGCCGCTAATTCTTCACAGATTTTTTCTTGCAACTCCCTTAACACCTGTTGATCGCGCTCAGCATCTTCTCGGTCTTCCTCACGGTCCATCAAAACCTGGGCATTCAAGCCGATATTCAGTTGGGGTAATAATTCTCCCAGGCGCGTATTAAATTCTTGGAACTCCGATTGATGATCCTGTGCAAAGAGAAGCCGTTTGGCCCGGTCAAGCAAGCCGGAACGTTGTGCTGTAAATTGCGTGATAAAATTTCGGATCTCATCTAGGCAAGTGTTTAATGCGGTTAGGCTCTCAAGAAACTGGGTGTTCCGTGGGAGTGACCGTAACCTTGCCAGCGACGAAACAATTTGTCGAATCCGGTCAGCAAGATGGCGTGATTTCTCTTGATTGGCCGTCACCAGTTGCACTTGATCATAAATAGCTTGGGCTAGTGACACAATATTACTGACTAATGAAACTGGATCCATCGGTTACCCCTTCTGCAAAAATGGATAACCCATCCCGGGTTGTGTAATACCTGCCTATCCGTAAGCCAGGCAATGCTTCTGCTTGATAAGGCTGTTTATACCGTATTTCACGCTACCATGACAATCAATGATGAATAATTCCCCAAAGAAAATACTGAAAAAAACATTAAATCGATAATGAAAAAAGCAATTGCATCGCGCATTACCCATTTGTTTAAAAAATTAATCTTACGCAGGCTATCAAGATGAACGGTACTACCCTCCGTAAGATGGCTCCGTCAATTTGGTACTGTACGCACACGTTTTACATAGAAAAGACTAATGGCCTCTGCATCAAACATGAGAACAATCAAAAATAGGCGTATCATTCCGCGTTCTGTTATGTACTAAGGGTGTATTCAGATCCTGATTGTGAGAGAGCGTTCTTCCTGGTTGGAGATAGTGTGATGTCACACTGAACAATGAAGAGCCAGAGTGTCGGAACTCTACATAAGAAGGCGTAGAGTCCTCGGATGGGTTTGCGGTGGATAAAAGATGTTGCTGTAATGATTCGTTCCAGAAGGCTAAGTTGATGGCATCCATGAGTTTGACGCGGATTTCATTTTCATGGGGTTGCTGCATGGCCCACGGATAGTAGTAAATGTACTGACGTATCAGCCAAGTCAGAATAATGAGTGCACCGGTTGTGTTAATGGTATACATATTCAGCCCTGCGATACATTGGATAATGATGGATAGCGCAGAGGTTGTAGCGTGACCACTTTCTTCCAGAAAAGTTTGGGCCAGTTTAATGTAGGTGTCAATTGAGCTCAGGCTTATGCCGACACAGAGGAATTGCCCGAGTCTGGCACAGCGTAGGCTATAGAGTTCGGCTTCAGATCGGTATCCCTGCCACCAATCCCGCAGACGTTCTTCACCGGTTCGGAATCCAGCAATACTTAAGAAGCTCAAGATGCTGGTAGAGATCAGGGACAAGCCCCATGCCGATAATCCTGCAGCCGTTTGATGCAGGGCGGTTTGTAATAGCTTGGCTAAAAGATGGGCTGTCAAGGCAAGGCAGCCCACTAGACCGGCCATGGAAAAGGAGAAGGCACTGATTTTTTTCCAGGTAGGATAATATTCCGTGGTGTGTGTCAGTTGAATCGTTGTGAGGGCACGTAAAAAGGGTGTGGCTAAATGAGGGGAAATGGGATTTTGTTGGATCAGGCGTTCTAGGGCCAAAAAGCCGTGTGGCTCCAGGGTGCGTGTGTATTGAAAATTCTCGAGCTCTTGGCTATAGGCATGGGTGATATCAGCGATCAGTTGGTGATAACGAGCGGTTTTTTGTGCTTGTTCTTTGGAGAAAAGGGATTCAAATTCCGGCTGTAATGCTTGGTCCAGTGATCCCATCAATACAAAATAGGCTAATACCAGCATCGCATAATTGAAGGACGTGAAGTGTTCATTTGCAGGTACGCACAGCGCCAGTATGGGTAATACGGCCAGATTGTCTACCAAGAACCGTAAGAAGAACAAATAGATATCGGATTTTTGCGTCTTATAGGTACTGGCATAATGATGGAGCCTGATGGTCGCCACTAATCTTTTACAGAGCAGTTGGAACATATAGCCGTTGATAGAAAAATACATCAAAATCGTGCCGGGTAAAAAGGGGCTGTCGGTATAATTCACATAACTGAGTGATGCAATCAGGCCTAATACGGTGATGGTGACCGCCAGCGTGCGTTCACTGCATGACATCGATTGGGATGCAGCCCCCATGCCAGCGGCATGCAGTGCATCTAATAAGATACGATGTACGTCATGATGATACTCAGGATGAGACAACAGTTCAGGGTCAACTTGTGATAAGCGATTGGCGGCTTCTATTTGTGAAATGGGGTTGCGCATATGATCACCTCGTTATTCACTGAGATGAATAACAAATTCACAGGGTGATCACAATGCATACGGCTCAATTTTGCAGAAATAATAATCAGTTAAGGATGGTTACATCCGGGGAGTTTCAAGCACAGGCGTTTTTTGTGGTTCTGCGCCTGTGGGCGGTGTTGCTGGCTGAAATGGGGCTAATGCTTTGAAATCATTCGGAAAGCAGGCAGCTAATTGCGGGTAGTTTTTGGTGAATTCCTGGAACTCTTGGGGTGTAGGCGCATTATTGCCAACGAGTTTCAGGGCAATGAGTGCGGCTGCTTTTAATGCTTGTTTATCTTCTGGGTGGACTGCGCGGCCGTTCAAGCTGAGACCACTCTCTATCAAAGTATTTAACGCCTTGTCGAGCTGGTCATTTGCATTCAAGATATGTTGGTTATATTTAACCGTGAAAAAGCCGGGTTGAGTCGGGCTGTCGGCCTGATGTTGATGAGGACGCATGGTGCGCAGCATGACCCGACCAAAATCGGTCAGTTCAGATAACGCAGCTTCAAGAGGGGAACGAACCATAACATCCTTCCATAATAGCGAGCTAAACATATACGTGCTTCCTTGTAGTATATGGCAACAACCTTAAATCAGAATTAACTCATTGATTGATCTTTGAACAATATTTCCCTGAATGATCCTTATCCTTAGGATTCATCAAAATTCCTTATTGCTGCAGCCTATCTGAATGTAGAAACTCCGTCAAGGTGCTCTTTTTCAGTAGGTTATAGTGTTTCAGTGGAGCTGGATGAAACAATACGTGCGCGCGGCGGGGGTACGTGGTATTCATCTTCAGCATCAGAAACATCCGGATTGCCAAGGCCTGGGATGCTATATTCGAGCGCAGCTACAACGGCATCATGATGATGTAAGTTAGCAACGAGAAAAGGGGAGAGTCCACTGGTGCCACACAGGCAATGGGGAGTTGCACCTTTTGACAGTAGCAGGCTCACAATAGCCGCATGGCCTGTAGCGGATGCCATGTAGAGTGGGGTCGCTTGTTCCTGCTCATCGATGAGGTCTAGTATGATGCCGGGGGTGTTGACCAAGGCGGCTACCACTGAGAGCTGCCCATATTGTGCAGCTAAGTGTAAGGGTGTGAGCTGTGCCCCTGAACGCAGGTTGGGGTTAAAAGGGGTTAATGTATTGATCTGATACGTATGTTGGTACCGTCTGGCATAAAACGCATGAGGATTCATGAGGGATACAATGGCGTTCGGGTCAATGGGCTTGAGGAGGGTTTGTACCACTTCTGTGTGTCCATTGCGGGCCGCAATATGGAGGGCTGCAAGCCCATGTGAAGTGCAAGGGAGCGTACGATTGGCGCCCGCATTGAGCAGGGTTTGCACGACTGCCGTATGGCCTCCCTCTGCTGCACGATAAAGCGGTGTTGCGCGGTCTAGGCCCGTGACACTATTCAGTGCAATACCCTGCGCAATCAACATGTCCACTATCGCGAGATTGCCTGTTGCAGCAGCGATATGGAATTGTTGGGTGGCTTCCTCACTATTGATGGAAGCTTTGTCGGGGAGGATAAATGTGTTCATCCCCTTAGAATAGCGTGTTTTGTGTGAGAAAAAAATTACCAGAATATTAAATGCGCATATTTTCGTTTTATCCGCTGTGGGTACTGATCAGTTCCCGGAGCAGGGGATGTACCTTCGGGGTACCTGCCACCAGTTGTCGTTTTTCAACAAACGCTTTTTCACCTGTGAAATCAGTGACTAAGCCGCCAGCTTCTTGAATCAACAGCACGCCCGCGGCGATATCCCAATACTGTAGGTTGCTTTCCCAGAAGCCATCGAGTCGACCGGCTGCGAGGTAGGCTAAATCCAGCGCGGCAGAACCTGCACGGCGTATGCCAGCTGCAACCGGTAAGACAGCGCCAAATTGCTGCAAATAGGTTTGAAATTGGTCTTCTTTGTAAGGAAAACCCGTACCAATCAGGGCGTCTTTGAGTTGTTGGCAGTGGCTAACCCGAATACGTCGATTATTGAGTCGTGCGCCTTGGCCGCGTGTGGCGGTGAACAGCTCATCTTTTAAGGGATCATACACCAGTCCGATTTCGAGCTTGCCTTGACGTGCCATGGCAATCGAAATGGCAAATTGCGGAAATCCATGAATAAAATTGGTGGTGCCATCTAACGGGTCAATGATCCAGACATATTCATGCCCTTCCTGCGTGATCCCGGTTTCTTCGGCAATAATGGTGTGGTCTGGGTAGGCGGTTCGAATGACTTGGATAATTTCTGCTTCGGCAGCTTGGTCAATGTCTGTGACAAAGTCGTGGTTGCCTTTTTCTTGGACCACAATGGTATCTGGTCGGTCGAGTGAGCGGGTGATCACGCGCGCCGCGCGGCGAGCAGCAGAAATAGCGATATGGAGTTGTGGATGCATGATCATCTCTTAGCAGTAGGTCAAAAAATACGATGAGCGAGTATAGAGGCTTGGGTTTGAAAAGTCACGCGGGAAGCTGGACTTGTGTATGACTTTGGTGTTGAATAGGGGGCTCGCGCGAGAGTGGCGGAATTGGTAGACGCGCTGGATTTAGGTTCCAGTGGGCTTCCCGTGAGAGTTCGAGTCTCTCCTCTCGCACCATCTTTTTGAAATTTTAAGTTTTTGGAGTAAGCATGTCTGATAGAGCGGTATCTGTTGCTGTGGAGAAAGTGAATGCGGTGAAGAATCGTATTGAAGGGAGCATCGCGTGGGATTCCTTAGAGAAGGCATACCGTACTCGGTTAGGGCA
>Ga0155640_1029_pt1 | contig 9504 bp, 9 predicted proteins | sample RifCSPhighO2_12_FD_107297 | JGI IMG/M metagenome (GOLD analysis project Ga0155640, IMG submission 107297) | Gammaproteobacteria bacterium RIFCSPHIGHO2_12_FULL_45_9 | reverse complement strand
TCTTCTTTAAATTATTTGGTTTCGTTATATCGTGCTTTGCAAGATTGGGAATTAGTATTAGCGGCGTACAATACGGGTATTGGCACCATACAGCGTGCACAACAGCTGAATCAACAGCGTGGCAAACCGACGGATTATTGGGACTTAGATTTGTCGGAGCAAACAGAAGATTATGTGCCCAAGTTATTGGCCTTGGCTGAAATCATTCGGCATCCGGATTATTATGGTATTCATTTACCGAACGTGCCTGATGTTCCTTATTTTGGGGTAGTATGGATTCAATCTCAGATGGATTTTGGCACGATGAGCACGTTATCGGGTTCTTCCATTCCCTTTTTGCGTCACTTGAATCCAGGTTTACAACGGTGGGCAACGGACCCTGATAAACCCGCTTATCCGTTGTTGTTACCTGCTGATCGGGTGGACATCTTTCGGCATAATTATGGTACGCTTGTGGGGCACCGTTACGAGAATTGGCAGTACCATGCAGTGCAGTCGGGTGAAACGATCACCAGTATCTCGCGTATTTATCACATCACCTCGCAAATGTTACGCATGGTGAATGGATTAAATGCAACAGCGGAATTGAAACCCGGTGAAGGGCTGGTGGTTCCTGTGCGGTTAAATAATACGTATTTGGCCTTATCGCCCAGTCCTGAGTTGCATACCATGGAACCGGCTCGTTTATTGCTGAATCATATCACCTTGCCGGCAACTACACAGGCTGAAGAAAGCGTACCGCCTGTGCAATCTTCTCCTTTGCCGGAGTTCGCAAAGGAGCCAAAGGATCTCAAAGCGTTGTTACAAAAGATTTATGGGCACACACATTAAATGAAAACAGCGGTTCTTTTACTGAATATTGGAACACCAGCAGCGCCGACGCGCTCTGCAGTGCGTCGTTATTTGCATCGTTTTTTGATGGACGCGCGGGTGGTTGCTTTGCCAATATGGGCACGGGTTTTATTGGTCTATGGTTTCATTGTGCCATTTCGGGCAAAACGTTCTTTGCGTGCTTATCAAGCAATTTGGCAGCCGGAAGGGAGCCCCTTATCTGTTTTAAGCCAAGCATTAGTCGATGCGTTAGGCAATCAGTTAGGTCCTCTATATTGTGTGAAGATGGGGATGCGGTATGGGCCGGTGACAATAGAAACTGTTTTAGCAGAGTGGTGGGCTGTGCATCCGCCGGAACGGTTAATTATTATTCCCTTATTTCCACAATATGCTGAATCTACGCAGGGCAGTAGTGTGGCTTGTGTCATGCAGTGGTTAGCACAGCAAAAGGTGATTCCAGCAACCCATGTGTTGGGTGATTTCTTTTCTGATCCTGATTTTATCCAAGTACAGGCAGCGCATATTGCAGCCCATACACCCGTGCAGTCCATTGAACGGTGGCTCATCAGTTATCATGGATTGCCACACCGTGCGTTAACAGTATTAGGCTGTGATGTGGTGGCCTGTGAGCGGCAGGGGGGGTGTCCGCCGATCACGGAGACAAACCGTTTTTGTTATCGGGCGCAGTGTGAAGCGAGCACTGCTCTGTTGCAGCAGGCGTTAGCATGGACGGTTCCCAGTAAAACAGTATTTCAGTCGCGATTGGGTCGATTAGCGTGGTTGTCGCCGTTGACCGAGCATCAGTTGGTCGAATGGGCGCGTCAGGGTATCAAAAATCTGGGCATCGTTTGTCCCTCTTTTGTCACAGATTGTTTAGAGACATTGGAAGAAATCCAGATACGGGGGCAGGCATTGTGGAAAGCCCATGGGGGAGTGTGTTTGCATGTCGTGCCTGCTTTGAATGCCACACCAGCATGGGTAACGTATTTAGCAGAGCGTGTTAGGCGTCTTTCAGAGAAGATTTGAGTGATAGCGTTATGGGCGTATCATCCCCATTGACGGGTACTAATACATAGTAAGATTGGGTTGGTTTAGGTTCAATCACATTCTTGCGTAAGGCAGGATTGAGCCAGTGTAACGTTTTGACGGGGGTGTGTACCCAGCTAGCCAGTGTGCTGAGCGTCAACGTGCCCCGCATGGGGACAGATGTAAAGAAGGGTTGATTGGCGACAGGTGTGACCTTGACCCCATACGCGGATGGATTTTGGATTAAGGCAGCTAATGCCAATAACTTAGGGACATATTGCCGAGTTTCTTGTGGCAGTGACAAAGACCAGAAGTCTGTTGGTTTACCTAATTGTTTGTTATGGGCGATAGCGCGCATGACGCGACCTTCTCCTGCATTATATGCGGCGAGTGCTAACAGCCAATCGTGAAATAAATCATGAAGATAGGACAGGTAACCGAGGGCTACGTTGGTAGAGGCTACTACATCACGGCGACCATCGTACCAAGAATTGGTTTTAATGCCAAAACCTTCAGCTGTACTGGGCATTAACTGCCATAACCCACTGGCGCTCTTAGAAGACGTACAGAATGGGTTATAGTCACTTTCAACCATCGGTAATAACGCGATTTCGGCTGGAATCCCGCGCTTTTGAGTCTCTGACAAGACATAGTATAGGTAATTACCCGCGTTGCGTGTCAAAAGCTGTATATATGCCGGATTATGGCTATATTGCTTTATTTGTACCTGTACAGCGTGGTTATCTGTATGGTGCTGTAGGGAGTAGTCATGGGTCAGCACACTCCATAAAGAAGATTCTTTCATGGAGTGCATCTGTAGGTTCCATAAGAGTGCCGCAGAAGTTGCACCCACTTCTGGGGCAGTGGCCCCCATGAGAGTCGCTAGAACCGCTGCAGTAATGTGTCTGAATGATTTTCGCATAGGCTGTATAATACCTAGATCTGGTAAATAATCAAGCAAAATATGTCAATTTTTGTACAGAAAAGCGTAACAATTTGATTTATATAGCGATAAATTTATATTTTAATTTTCCCTTAAGGTATCTATACCCATTCAAAATCATATTGCAGCCTTGCGTAGGGTGGACAAAGCGTAGCGTGTCCACCACCGTTGTCTCATTATTGCTTCCCGAGCAGTATAGACATTTCAGCCGGTATCCCCTAGCATGCAAGACTTAAGGAGAAGATAATGCCAACTATTCAACGTGTGCAGGTAGTGCCGTATTCTATTGAACAAATGTATGATTTAGTAAACGATATTGTGTCGTATACTGAATTTGTGCCTTTTTGCTCAAAAAGTGAGGTTTTATTGCAGACAGAAGATGAGTTACGGGCTTCTTTGACTTTTTCCAAAGGCGGGTTACATAAGTCATTTTCAACGCAGAATCGCTTAAAACCGCATAAAATCGTAGAGATGCGATTATTAGATGGTCCATTCCGGCAATTAGAGGGTTTTTGGCGTTTTGAGACCGTTTCAGAAGGGTCCCGTGTATCGTTAGACTTAGAGTTTGAGTTTGCCTCTACATTGATGAGTATCATGTTTGGGCCGGTGTTTAATACGGTTGCCAGTAGCTTAGTGGATGCGTTTACGAAACGCGCACATCAGTTGTATAGCGCCAAGGCCTATTGATGGAAGTATCGGTGATCTATGCCGGCTTTCCGCCTTATGAAGTCTATTTAGATGTCTCAGAACAAGCAACAGTGGCTTGGGCGATTCGTCAGTCTGATCTTTTAAAGCAGCACCCTCAGTGGGTGTTGTCAGCGTTATCGGTAGGGATTTGGGGCGTTAAAGTAGCGCTAGATACGCCGTTGACACCAGGGGATAGAGTGGAGGTGTATCAGCCCTTAGTTATTGACCCAAAAGAAGCACGTCGGCGGCGGTAATTGAACCCGCGAGAATTATTTATAATCCATCTTTAACGCTGCTTGATAACCCAGTTTATAGCTGGGTGGGATATCATTTTTTTTGCCAATTCGCTGTCATTGGTTATTAATTCAGGTGATACTATCCCTTCATTCCGAATTTTGCTAATAAACAGCATTTCTGATGTATCAAGAGGCAATAAGTCGGCTAATCGCTCCCGAAGCTCCCCAATTCTTGTAACAGCCCACTCCTTTAATTCACGAGTGTTTCTTGAAGCAGACATTTGGTGCATGACAGGAATTAGCCGGTTACGCAAATCGGTCAGATCAAAATTGATCTGCTCAGGTACCATATGTGATAAGTCAATTTTAGTCATGGCTAAATAAGTCACAAAAGCGAGTTTCAATTTTTGTTTGTCTAGCGGCATTTGAGTTAATAGATGATGTGCATCAAACCAGTCACGACTGGCGTTTCGGTCAAATAATGCGGATAATTTTCCAGCCGCCAGTTCATGAATATCCAGCACAGGGCCTTGCAAATGCTTGTATTCTTGAATATTAGGTGACTTCAAAACCACTGGAAATAGTGGTTGTCGGTACATAAAATTGATATCAACTTCCAGCGAGCCACCCTGCCCCAACAGGCTAGGATAAAACCACACCATTTTCCCGCCAGCATGCATCATCGGTGCACGATGACGTTCAAACTGATTTTGCAACATAATCTGCTGCATTGCATCCATGATCATTGGTTTTTCTTCAAGCATCTTTTCTCGATCAAGTGCACCAATGTAATTGAGGTCAATATCAACAGAAAGCCTTGGCACATGTTCAAAGCAAAAAAGATTGAGTGCTGTACCACCTTTTAAAACCAAGCGTTCCTGCAAGAAAGGAACTGACATGATCTGTTGAAATATATCAAGCAGCCGATATACTTTTTCAAGAATTTCTGGTTTATAACCGACAGCTCGCGCATGACTCATGAGTTGTTCCTTAGAACTCAGCATCAGGTTCTTCCCATGATTGATTGATTACAGATAAAGGCAAGTAAATATTCCAAGGTTTAACCAGTTGAAATTGTTCTGCAGCTGACCCCTGGATATATTGAGCAACTTTGGGTTTTCCTGCAAGTAAGGGGGCTAATTGCTGTTTTGTAACAGCAAAAGCATCCTGGCGTTGGCTTAAAAAATATCCCACTTTGGCATTTAATCGAGTATTCTCCAGCAGTAAGCAATAATTAATAACTTGCTCAATATTCAATACAGCAAGACTACTTACGGAGCGGTATACTTCTTCCCATCCACCACAAAGCTCAACACGGGAAAGTACATCGACAAAGGTACGAGCAGCATTGGTCACCTTAATATCAACACCTTGCCTGTTCACTATATCGACGTAAATATCCGTGACTGGCTTTTTTTGTAATGCTATAGGCACCGCAACAGACTGATACCAATGGCCATCAAACTCAAAAGGTTTGCTTTTTTGTTGTGTTACATATGTCAATTGGCCAAAACTGGAATAGGCCACGCCCAATAATTCTAAGGCAGAGTGATAACCTATAATAGCATCCTGAGTTACTTTGCCTGCTACAAGATAAGGATCAACCGATACACTATCTACAGATTGATTTGGCGATATAACCGCATATAATTTCCGGCGAATAGGCTTAATACGGCCAGACCTGACGTAATATGTTAATGCCGTATTGACGGATATGGCTTTAATTGCTGCATGTTCTGACTTGAACAGAGCAAACTCCTCATATCGAAATACCGGGTGATCATAAAAAAATTGCTCTACGGTCATTTGCTTTTGTCTCCAATAATATGTACATTTTAGTGCTTATTGGAGATTAAAGCAAATATCATCTAGCTTGGGAGGGGTGCAGACCCCTTCCAAGCGGTATTACTCCGCAAGGAGTCCTTATTGCTAAGTTTTTTCAGCTTCACGGGTTTTTCGCGGATCATAAGCAGGGTACCATCCCAGTCTTCATTGAGTAATTCAGGTGGGATTGCGCTTTCGGGCACCTTGATGACTTTGTACTCGAATGGTTGGACGAACGGTAATAGTTCATGCACTCCAGCCCCTTCTGAGACGATAATGTTAGAGGTTAAGGTTAATGCAAAAGGATTGGGGTCTGCCTTTGGGTGGTAATTAATGGCTGCTAGATATAATTGCTGCGTGCTATCAGTAAAGGCTACCGGAGTTGCCCAGAAACGTAACTCTAACGTAAAACGTTTTCCATCCAGCCATATGAGCATGATAGGCGCTTGATTATTGTATAATAAAGGAAAAAGATGCACGGGATTTTGTGTTTGTAGGCCTAACAGACGATCTAAGAAAGATAATAAGCCATGCGGACGATACATAATGGCGTTATCGTCTTTTACAAAGTAAAGATCCCTTTCTAGGGTTGTTTGGGTGTTGGGATAAAAAATGACATGCCAGCCTTGTTTGACTAACGTGGTGCGGATTTCATCAATATTGCCAGCCCACTGAACATTAAACGGTTGTGTCGGTTGGCCTAAACGATTGGTTCGTGCAATGGGTAAGTAGGCCAAGGGGCGCTTCCACCATTTCTCTATCGAGAGATGGTGTATGGGGTAAAAAGGCGTGTAATGATATTGTGTCTTGGAGAAGCACAGTACTTCTGTGGTAAGAAATGTAACGCCCATTGCTAAGAGGATATAGAGCCACTGGATAGGCGGGAAAGCGGTCGCTGTTTTCTGTATAAATCGGCGTCGCAATGAAAGATTAGTTAAGACCAAGACGGTACAGCCTAGTAGAAAGCCAGCGATGACATCTGAGAACCAGTGTGCAGCTAAATAAATACGCGAAAACATGATTAAAGTCACTAAGATAGTCAAAGAGACATAGCCTAGTGTAGGCTGTGTACGATGTGATTTACTCCAAAACAAGGCGAATAAGCCATAAAATACGACAGACAATGCCGAATGCCCGCTCGGAAAAGAAGAGTCTGGGTCAATGAGCATAATGCCAGGTGGGCGTGGGAAGTAGGCAATATGTTTGAAAAACCACACACTGCCTGCAATAAAGAACATACCACCTACAAAGTGAAAGGCTTCATAAAATCGTTTTTGTAGACTTAACCCAGCACCCATAATCAGTGTAAGCAGCAAGAGTAACAGAGGGGAACCCGCATTGGTTATGACTACAAAAATATTATCTATGATATGTAGCCGTGAAGTTTGCGTGAGAGAATATATCGGCATATTGAGGTACATGATACCTACTTGCAAATAGAGCGATATTAAGATACCCAAGAAAGCTGCAAAACATAGGGATGCGATTAAAAACAACGATAGCTGAGAGGAATCTTTAAAGTGCCGCGGGTTCCGTAAGATAAAAAATAAAGGATGCAGATAACGATCGTGTTGTATGTGTTGCCATAACACATGAATCATGCGACGGAATAAGCCGTATAAGATGGTAAAAAAGTGTCGTATTAACCAGGCAATAATCCATATAAATAATAAAGCACCCAATGCAATACCAACAAATTGAACAGCAACTTTATGAGGCAATTCCATAGAAATGGCACCAATCAAAATACCGGGGGATAAATAAAAGAGAGACCACAATAAGGCAGACGGAATAGCTGAGAAGAGAAAAGGAATCCAATGCATGCGCACGAGGCCCGCAATCAGTGGAATTGTGCTACGTGCAGGCCCTACAAACCGACCGATAATAATACTTTTACCACCATGCGCTTTGAAGAAAGATTCTCCCATGGCGATCCATTTCGGATATTTTGAAAACGGCCACATCTTGCGTAAGTTCTCGTTGCAATATTTGCCTATCGCAAAACCAATGATGTCACCTAATAAAGCACCCACCGTGGTCCATGAGGTGGTGAGTAAAAAAGACAGGAGTCCGCGCCCAATCAGAATGCCAATCACACTCATGGTAATAGAGCCGGGTACAATCGTACCAATAATTGGTAATGACTCTGTAAAAGCGACAATAAAAGCAAATAAGGGACCCCAATAAGGATGCGCACTTAAGTAGGCACTCACAATCAATAAATAGTGATCTAGCATCCTGCTTGCCCCTTACGATACGATTTCACCTGCTGCTTGCCGGTCTGCATGGTAAGACGAGCGGACCAATGGTCCACTCGCCACTTGTGTAAAGCCTAATGATTGTGCAAGCTCCGCCCATGTTTGAAATTCCTGGGGCGTCACATACCGATCAACAGGCATATGGTAAGGAGAAGGTTGTAAGTATTGCCCTACCGTCAGCATATCGACATCGTGTGCACGTAAGTCTCTCAACACTTGTTGAATTTCCTCTGCTGTTTCTCCTAATCCCAACATAATACCGGATTTTGTTGGAAGATGGGGAAAACGTGCTTTAAAAGTTTTTAATAATGTTAAAGAGACTTGATAATCTGAACCAGGTCTGGCCATTTTGTACAAACGCGGTACAGTTTCAATGTTATGATTAAAGACATCTGGCAAGGACTCACTCAATTGAATCAAGGCCTTTTCTTGCCGACCCCTAAAATCAGGCACTAACACTTCAATTTTAATGTTGGGAGATGCGCTTCGAATCGCTGCAATACAATGACGAAAATGTCCTCCACCCCCATCACGTAAGTCATCTCGATCAACAGACGTAATGACCACATAGCGTAACTGCATCTTGGCAATGGTGCGGGCGAGCCGCGTCGGTTCTTCTGTATCGAGCGGGTCTGGGCGGCCGTGACCTACATCACAGAAGCTACAGCGTCGCGTACATTTGTCGCCCATGATCATAAAAGTCGCAGTACCCTTGGTGAAGCATTCTTGTAGATTCGGACAAGACGCTTCTTCGCAGACGGTGACTAACCGTTCTTCTCGTAACAGGGCTTTTAACTCAGTGACTTTGGGGCTTTGGGACAGACGAATGCGAATCCAATCCGGTTTTTTTAATGTTTGGGTGGTCGCTTCGATTTTAACCGGGATACGGGATAATTTATCGGCTGCTACTGCTTTTTGCGTAGCATCATAACGGGGTGTATGTACGGTGGGCGTGGTCATTTTATTTGAAAGCCTCAGTTAAAGGAGTATGAAGTGGAGCGAAAATCAGCGTAGTATACCCAAAAATGGATTGAAACGCTGCAAGCCAGGCTTGTTCTGCTTGAGTGCGCGTAATGGTGGGCACATGGGTTTGTAGGGTGGTCATTTGGAGGCCGCGATGGCCGCACGGATTAATATACGAAAAAGGATTGAGATCCGCAGTAATATTGAAGGCAATTCCATGATAAGCAAACCCTTTTTTAATGCGTAATCCGAGGGAAGCGATTTTCTGATCATTCACATAAACCCCCGGGGCCGCTTCACGTGCCAGGGCTTTAACGCCAAATGTCTGCAAGGTCTCGATGACAGTTTGTTCCAAGGCACGGACGAAGGTTCGCGTAACCAATTGTAAGCGTGTGACATCAAATAAAGTGTAGGCCATGAGCTGACCTGGGCCATGGTACGTGATTTGGCCTCCTCGGTCGGTTTGGATAACGGGAATAGTGGGGTGTGTGTGCAAAAGATGTTCTGGACGTCCGGCTAGTCCCTGAGTAAAGACGGGTTCGTGTTCTAAGAACCACAATTCATCCCGGGTTTCTGGTGTACGAGCCACCGTTTTTTGTTTCATGCATTCAAAAATCGGAAGGTAGGGGAGAAGCTCTGTTCCGGTGCGGACAAGGAGGTGCATATATTTGGCCTTGCAATTTAGTATAACGCCCATATGATTAAGGTGAGGTTTAGCATACAAGGGGGGTCTACT
>Ga0155640_1028_pt1 | contig 9659 bp, 8 predicted proteins | sample RifCSPhighO2_12_FD_107297 | JGI IMG/M metagenome (GOLD analysis project Ga0155640, IMG submission 107297) | Gammaproteobacteria bacterium RIFCSPHIGHO2_12_FULL_45_9 | reverse complement strand
AGAATGTACGGCGTGTGGCGCAACCGGTTCACCCAGATTCCACGTTAGAAGCCTTGCGGCCTGTGATTTTTTCTTTGAAGAAGCAGCCTACTTCTGCGGGAATAGCAACATTACCTAATGGGGATTCAGCGGTGGTGGTGTTAACAGATATTCATGTGCCATTGCCTACAAAAGTGGCTGCAAAAGAACAAGAAAAATTCGAACAATTCTTAGTGAAACGTAATGGGGAATTAGCCTATCGGTTATATACGAAGGGCTTATATGCTTCAGCGAACATTGTGAATCATTTGCACTAACAAATTCATTCCCCGAGCACTGCAGTATAAAGCCCCTAATGCGCCCACGTAAATAAAAGATCTGCGCCGCTGCCAACTGAAGAAGATTCCGTTTGTAGTGCCCAGTTTTTACCGAACAGGTAGCGCATTTGGAAGAGATTGATGGGTTGGTCCAGACTGCGGCTGTAGCGAATGTAAATACGTGAACTGATATACCGTCCGACTACAAAAGAGGTTTGTTCACCCAGAATACTGGTTGGCATTCCAGCGATATCCATGCCCGCTTGTGATTTCACCCCAAATTCGGTGATGCCTAATGTTTGTGAGATTTCATTGCTGACACCACCAGGCGCCATCCCACCGAGCCTAAATTGTTCAAGCGCTTGTACCAAGAGTGAAATGTTGCCGGGTGTATTGGCGTTACTGGGTTGATCGAACAAGAGGTACGATAAAATATCGGCTTGAGATAAGGTACTCGGGACTGAAAATAAGGTAAACGTCGGTGAATCTAAAGTCCCTTGAATATCGACACCCACAGCTAATTGGTCTACGCCTGTATGCATGATATCGCTGATGGGACTGGTATTCACATTGCGTGTTGCGCGCAAGTTGAGTGTAGGATTATCAATGGGACTGTTGAGGTAACTGATATGAGAACTATCATCAATCGTTAATTTTCTGTTATACGTTTCATAAATCCCACTGGTCAGACCCACCGATCCATTTGCAACGGGTGTTTCATTGGGTGCGCTGATCAGTTGTAGCGCGCCATGTAATTGGCCATGCAGGCCCATTGCATCAATCTTGACGTCATTTCCCAGTGTTAAATGGACATCCTGATACAGTTTCCAATTAGATTCTTGTGGCTCGCGGGTATTATCACCAATAATCTCTGTTTCAGTCGGTAATGTGACCGTATTGCTGATATCAACTGGTCGTAGCATAGCGGTCGGTACGAACAAATCACCTTTCAGGGTCACGGTATGTTCTGATAAGGTCAGTGTTAAATTGGGTGAACCATAGATTTGATATTCGGGTGTATTCACTAATAAGGCTTCATTTGCGCGTAGCGTGAAAGTGGTGACGGGTATGGTGTTTTTCCATTCGGTGTGCCCTGATAAGAACAAGGGTTTTGTGCCAGAAAGCGCTTTGGTTTCATATAGTAAATCTGTTTTCGTTGCGCGGATGGTGGCTTGTAATTGGGTGAGGGTTAATTTCACAATGGGAATAGTGACTTGTCCGGATTGTAAGGCAAGATGCCCACTCACTAATGGGCGGCTTAATTGGCCGCTTAACATGAGATCTGCATTCAATTTACCTTGTACGCTCACAACGGGTGGAATCACGGATTGAAAAGCGCGTAAATCTTCTGTGCGCAGTTGTAAGTTTCCCTGAATAGGACGCGTGGATTTCACGGAAAGCGGTGCGGTCATATTGAGCTTCAGGGTATTCTGCGTGGCTGCATGCAACGATAACTGCAATGCTATTTCATCAGGGGTATGTTGAATGCGTGCATCACCACTTAAGGGTAGGGAGCGTGGCAGCGGTAATTGTGAAACAACCAGATTATGCCATTGTAGTTCTGCGTGCCAAGGTGCGAGGGTTGCATATTGTCCAGAGACACATAAAGAGCCGGGTACTGCAGACCAGCACGCGGGTGTATGCAGTTGTATTTGGTCAGGTGAGTATGAGACCGTAACGGGACGTTGTAATGTCAGGGCACCAATTGAGCTGGTATCTGTATTGAATTGAGAGAGCGTCCCTTGCCACGTATGTTTGATAGGATCAAAAGCGCCGTGCGCCTTAACGGTTAAATGGAGCGTGTGTGTTTGTGGAGTAGGTACCAGCCAATCTGTTAATCGTGTGAGCGTGAGGGTGCCTTCCAGTGTGTGCTGAGAGAGGGGTCCTTGTACTTTTAATGCGATGGCAGGCAGAAGATAGCGGTCCCATAAAAGCGTATCACCTTGTATAGTGAAAGATTGTGCCGTATCACGTGTTTCTGCAAATGTATTCAGTTTCCATTGTGCCTTGAGTGTTTTAATGTTCGCGTTATGTTTGCCAATCGGTAAATGCAGTTGCTGTAGTGAGGCAGCTCCTGTTGACTTGAAAGCAGTGAAAGATCCATCAAAACTACCGCTCGAGTGAAAATGTCCCGTTGTGTGTGCAAACAAAGTATTCAGTGCACTGGCATGTATATTCCAATGCGCATGCCATGCTGTGTCGTAGGCGAGCGTTAAATGGATATTGCTGGTGGCATTTTGGAACACTAGCGCAGTATCGCCAGTATAAGGCGGTTTTAAGCGGAGTGTACTCGTGCCATTCAGTAGGGTTTTTTTATTCTCTGCCAGAGGTGTTGCGTGCAGATGAGTATTGAGCACAGTGGGGGTACCTTGTCCTTGTACTTTCCATTTAAATCGGGGAGTCTTACCTGTCCATATCATGTGATAATTCGGCAGGGTGCCGTGTAAGTACAGGGTGCTTTTAAGCAGGTAGGGTTTCTGAAGATGAAGCGTTAACAGTCCGTCTAGATGTTGTTGTCCTAAGGTCACGTCGTGTGCGCTGAGCCCTTGGATGACAATGGGTTGTGTGCCATGTGCTGGCGTCCAGTGGATATCTGTGAGGTAAGCGTGTTTTGCATAGAGGGTAATAGGCCAATTGAGATCGTCTAACATCCATGTGTGTTGAGCGGACACAGTTTTCATGCGAATGGTGGCGTGTTTTACAGATAAGTCATTGAGCCCCACGTGACGTTGCATGAGAGACAACAAATTCCAAGACCACGATAAGCGTTCCACTGATAGGGAAATGTCAGCGTCATTGTAGCGTAAGTGAGTAAAAGTTAATCCATCGATAATCACCCCTGATACATCTGTGTAAGTCAGTTTGCCAGGGAGTACGGCTTTTAAGACTAATAAGGAGACGGGTAATCCAACCGGTGACACGAGTGTCAGTACAATCAACATGAGCATGGAAAATAAAGCGGCTAGACAGGAGAGAAGGTATTGGATCATATCAGTTGCCCCATGCTAAATTGAATCATCCATGGCCTGGAGGAAGAGGTAATGGCATTTGCCACACTGAGTTCGAAGACGCCCAACGGAGAGGACCAGACAATGGCAGGTCCTACACCCACATTGGGTGAAGTGGTAAAAGCAGTATCTGAAACATTGGCGACATCGATAAATCCTGCGATATAAAATCCACCATAAATTTTTTCTTGCAGTTCAGCGCTGGTCACATACATTTCTTTTCCAGGACCTAAACTGTTGTAACGAAATCCGCGTGCGCTGAGTGATCCCCCTGCAAATAAATCTAACGATAACGGTAAGTTATCAATATCATTAATGGCTGTGTACCCTAATTCGCCTCGTAACAAGACTCGAGTGCGCGGAATAGGTGATAAAATAAATCGTCCACTGGTATGTCCTTGTGCAAAGCTAGTCTTGGAGAGAATCGGTGCTGCCCCTCCTGCGATAGACGCCAACACATTATATCCCCAGTGAGGATCTAGGGGATCATCTAACCAAGTGCGTTGTATGACCAACATCGGGTAGAGCATATAGGTATCTGTATTCGGCAGGCCGGTCAATTGGTATCGTTCAGTCATCATGGTCAGTGAGGTATTGAACTGCCATTGATTGACGAATGTTTGGTAGGTTGCACCGCCGCGTAAATTGTCGGCTTTTCCTGATGCTTGATTGATGGTGGTGGCGCCTACTGTGAAAATGTAGGAGTCACGATCAGGATGTGTTCCGGGAATGAAATAGTTAAAAACCAGGGCGCTATCTAAAGGAGAAGCGCGTAAGATGGTGTTGAAATGGCTGCCTTGCGAGTTGACCCACCGATAATCCATCCCCAAGAGGAGACGAGGGCCGGTATCAGTGCCGTACCCTGCACCGACAGAATACACGCGTTTCGCTTGTGTGGATAAGTCAATGGTAATCGGGATGCCTAAATCTTCCGTTCCATTGGGTTCTGGAAGTGCCACCACCCGTTGAAAGTAATTAGAGGTTTCTAATCCCTGTTTTGTGGCTTGCAGCTGCGTACTGTCGTAGGGGTCGCCGGGTTTATAATACAAGTAGCGTTCTAAAAAGCTTTCATCAAAAGGCGTCTTGGCGAATTGGGTGATGCCAAAGTTATACCGAGGGCCAGTATCAAATCGGAGATGTACCGTAGCAGTATTTTGGATGACGTCAATGACTAACGTGGTTTCGGTAAATTTCGCTTTAAAATAGCCTCGGCTAGACGCCAAGTTAACGAGGGCGTTTTTTCCTTTTTGATAGTGGTCTGCACTAAATGCTTGCCCTGTTTTGATGGGGAAGTTTTTGAGCAATGCTTGGAAGGTGGGATCGGTGTTCCCGGCGCCGTCTACCGTAACAGAAATGTCCGAAAAACGAACACGTTCATTGGGTGTGATGATAAAGTGGGCTTTCCAGGGGGCCTGTGAATGAGGGGGTGGCGGGGTTAGGGTTTTGCTTTTGATGACGGCATGGAAGAGTCCGAAGGGTTCGAGGGCGGCTGTGATTTCCTTAGGGAGGGTGTCATAGAAGCGGTAAATAGCGGCATCTGAGTGGTCTTCCTGTAATAGGTAGAGTTTGCGTTTAATACGCGCGTTGACATTATTGGCGGGGGCGCCTTTAATACCGGTCAAGATGACTTGTAAATAGACAGTTGGTTTGGCATCTTCTGCAGAAACTGCCAGGCATGCTAAGGTGCCTAGTAGGGTGATGATCCAGCGGCACTGAAGCCTTAATAAACGCATCCATTTTTTCATGCGTTGATTATACGGGTTGTGGAGATATCAATAAAGGAGCGGATTCGTTTTAGATTGTGTTGTGCCTTCGTTTTGAGCCTTGATTTTTGTAGGGTAAGCGGTTATGCTACTCCGCTTTCGAGATAGGGCAATATTTTTCAATAGCGTAGTGGAGTAAGTGAATGTCAGCGCGTATAGCGGGTGTTAACATCCCACCCAATAAACAGGTCTGGATTGGTTTGCAGTCTATTTATGGGGTTGGGTCAACTCGGTCGAGGGGGATTTGTCAGGCGACTGGATTAGATCCCATGACCAAAGTCAAAGACTTATCTGAAGCGCAATTAGATTTATTGCGTAATGAGGTTGCGAAGCTCTTGGTTGAGGGGGACTTACGTCGTGAAATATCGATGAATATTAAGCGTAAGATGGATTTAGGGTGTTACGTGGGGATTCGTCATCGTCGTGGGTTGCCGGTGCGAGGTCAGCGTACAAAGACTAACGCGCGTACTCGTAAAGGTAAGCGCAAGGCAGTTCGTGCATAATTTAGCAGTTTGAGAGACAGGGTAATTTTCCATGGCAGTAAAAGCAAAGCGACGGGTTAAGATTTCTGAAGGTATTGCGCATATTTCCGCGACTTTTAATAACACACTCATTTCGATTTCAGATGCGCAGGGTAATGTGCTGTGTGCGGCTTCTTCTGGGGGGAGTGGTTTTAAGGGGTCTCGTAAGGGTACGCCTTATGGTGCGCAGTTAGCTGCGGAGGCATTGGGTAAAAAAGCGACGGAAGTATTTGAGATGCGTCGTGTAGCTGTTAAAGTACGTGGTCCTGGTGCGGGCCGAGACTCAGCGATTCGTGCATTACGCGGTGCGGGCCTAGAGATTACGAGTTTGGAGGATAGAACACCCCTACCGCATAATGGGTGTCGTCCTTGTAAGAAGCGTCGAGTTTAAGGAGAGTATTCCATGGCAAGATATATAGGTGCAAAATGCCGTTTAAGCCGTCGAGAATGAACGGATTTGCAGTTAAAGAGTGGTATTCGTGCGATTGATACCAAATGTAAGTTAACCCAAACGCCTGGGCAGCATTGGCAGCGTCGTGGTCGTAACACAGACTATGGTGTGCAGTTGCGTATGAAGCAGATGTTGCGTCGTTATTATGGGGTATTGGAGCGACAATTTCGTAGTTATTATGCGAAAGCAGACTGTATGAAAGGCTCTACGGGCGACAATTTGTTGCAGTTATTAGAGGGTCGATTAGATAACGTTGTATACCGTTTAGGTTTTGCAGCAACGCGTGCAGAAGCGCGACAGTTAGTGGTGCACAAGGGTATTGAGGTCAATGGTCAGCCCATTAATGTGCCTTCTTTCAGATTATCTGCTGGGGATGTAGTGACGGTACGTGAACGGGCAAAGGGTCAGTTGCGTGTCAAGGCTGCGTTGGAGCTATCAGAGCAGCGTCAATCGGTATCCTGGTTAGAAGTAGATACTCAGGCGATGTCAGGAACTTATAAGGCAGTTGCTGATGTTGCTGAATTACCTGCTGAATTCAAGGTGAATTTGGTTGTTGAGCTTTATTCCAAATAATTAGAGGGGCCCTATGTCGATGCAGGACAATTACAGCAATTTTCTTACTCCGAAAAATATTCAAGTCACTTCTTTAGGTCCGACGGTATCGAGTATTGTGTTGGAGCCGTTGGAGCGTGGTTTTGGTCATACATTAGGCAATGCGTTGCGGCGTATTTTATTATCGTCGATGCCGGGTGCGGCTATTACAGAAGTGCGTATTGCAGGTGTACTGCATGAGTATAGTTCGTTGGAAGGTGTGCGAGAAGATGTTGTGGACATTCTGATGAATTTGAAAGGCATTGCCTTACGGCTTGCAGGAAAAACTTCTGCGACGTTGCAGTTAGAGAAGAAAGGTCCTGGCACTGTGTATGCATCTGATTTTGCGGCAGATAGCAGTGTAACCATTATTAATGGTGATCACCCAATTGCGCATTTGACAGAATTAGGTTCTTTGCAGATGAGTATTGTGGTTGAGCAGGGGCGTGGTTATTTACCTGCGACCGTACGTGAACAAGTAGCGGAAGATGAATTATCATCTACGCTGGTTGTGAGTGAAGTGGGTGTATTACGGTTAGATGCTTCTTTTAGTCCGGTACGTCGTGTGACCTATCGCGTTGAGAATGCGCGTGTTGAGAAACGAACAGACTTAGATAAGCTCGTGATTGAATTAGAAACCAATGGTACCTTGGCGCCAGAAGATGCGATTCGACATTCAGCGAATATCTTGCAACAACAATTATGTGCATTTGTGGATTTGAAGTTTGATGCTCTTCGTGACGGGCAGACAACAGAGCAACGGTTAGATCCTATGTTATTGCGTCCGGTGGATGATTTAGAGTTGACGGTACGTGCAGCCAACTGTTTGAAAGCAGAAGATGTATACTATATTGGTGATTTAGTACAGCGTACAGAAGCAGACTTATTAAAGACGCCTAATCTTGGTAAAAAATCGTTAACAGAAATTAAAAGTGTTTTGGCCCAGCGTGGGTTGAGTTTGGGCATGGCATTGCCTAACTGGCCACCGAAAGATGTGTCGTCAGAACAGCAAAGTCAATAAAGAGGAATACACATGAATCACCGTAAATCTGGCCGCGCTTTTAGTCGAACCAGTGCGCATCGTAAGGCAATGATGCAGAACATGGCCGTTTCGTTTTTGACACATGAATTTATCAAGACGACCTTGCCTAAGGCAAAAGAATTACGTCGTTTTGTAGAGCCGCTCATTACGTTAGCCAAACAAGATACATTAGCGAACCGTCGGTTAGCATTTGCGCGGTTACGTGATAATGGCGCGGTCGCACGTTTGTTTGGTGATGTGGCACCTAGGAATCAATCACGTCCGGGAGGATACTTACGTATTCTGAAATGTGGATTTCGAGCGGGAGATGTGGCCCCCATGGCATTTGTTGAGTTGGTGGAACGAGAGCCTGAAGTAGCTGCGGCAGAATAAATCAAAAAAGCCGGGGAATCCCGGCTTTTTTTTATTTATTCCTTTCAGAGAGAAAAATGCCCATGCAAATTCATTATCCCCTCTCCCACTTGTGGGAGAGGGTGGCCGTAGGCCGGGAGAGGGTTTAGGGGGTGCAAATTGATAAAATGGAGTGCGTTATGATCGTTCAACCTAAAGTTCGTGGATTTATTTGTACAACAGCACACCCAGATGGTTGCGCCGCTCATGTGAATGAGTGGATTCGGTACGTCAAGTTACAACCTACCATTACGGGTCCAAAGCGGGTGTTAGTCATTGGTGCATCGACTGGGTTTGGATTGGCGAGCCGGATTTCTGCTGCATTTGGTGCTGGTGCTGCTACGATGGGTGTTTTTTTTGAGCGACCTGCTGAAGGTGATAAACGTACTGCAACGGCCGGTTGGTATAACACCATTGCTTTTGAGCAAGCGGCACAAGCAGAAGGATTGTATGCCACGAGTATTAATGGGGATGCTTTCTCTCATGCGATTAAAGATGAAGTGGTAGCGCGTATTCGCGCAGACTGGGGTGGTCAAGTCGATTTAGTGGTGTACAGTATCGCATCGCCGCGTCGCATTGATCCGGTAACGGGCGAGCAATATAATTCAGTGTTAAAACCAATTGGCGCCACATTCACCAATCAAACCATTGATGTCTTGAATGGTGTATTGAGTACAGTCACGATTGAGCCTGCAGCGGAAGAGGATATTCGTCAAACGGTAGGGGTAATGGGGGGAGATGATTGGGCATTATGGATGCATCGTCTTGCAGACGAAGGCTTGTTGGCCTCGGGGGTGAAGACGGTTGCTTATACGTATATTGGCCCGCAGTTGACGTATCCGATTTATCGTCAAGGGACCATTGGGTGTGCGAAGGCGCATTTAGAACAAACGGCACATCAATTGGATGCTGAATTACAAAAGAATTTAGGTGGGCATGCATTTATTTCGGTGAATAAAGCGTTAGTGACGCAAGCGAGTGCAGCGATTCCGGTTGTGCCACTCTATATTTCGCTGTTATATCGCATTATGAAAGAGAAGGGCATTCATGAAGGTTGTGCAGAGCAGATGTATCGTCTATTTGCGCGTTTATATGCTGATACTGTTCCAACGGATGCAGAAGGTCGTATTCGTGTTGATGATTGGGAAATGCGTGAGGATGTGCAGCAAGAAATTGCGGTACGTTGGTCTGCATTAACACAAGAGAAGTTAGCAGAATGGGCAGATTTGGTGGGTTACCGTGAAGACTTTTATCGATTATTTGGATTTGGCTTACCGGGTGTCAATTATGAAGCTGATGTTGTGACGGATAAGCAAATCCCTTCTCTCGCTCCGCAGGGGCGGATGATGGTATAAGGATCGATCAAAAAGGAAAATCTCACTGTGCGGATCCGGCCTTATTTAGAACTTGCCCGTTTAAATCGTCCCATTGGCATTTGGTTGTTGGGTTGGCCTATTATGTGGGCCTTGTGGATAGCAAGCAAAGGTCACCCTCACTGGCGTACTGTAGTGGTTTTTGTGTTAGGCGTTGTGTTTACACGTTCTGCAGGCTGTGTGCTGAATGATATTGCAGATCGGCACTGGGATGGGAAAGTGCA
>Ga0155640_1142_pt4 | contig 9785 bp, 3 predicted proteins | sample RifCSPhighO2_12_FD_107297 | JGI IMG/M metagenome (GOLD analysis project Ga0155640, IMG submission 107297) | Gammaproteobacteria bacterium RIFCSPHIGHO2_12_FULL_45_9 | reverse complement strand
TATTAACTTCTCTTTGCTAAGACCTTGGCGAGAAGCAACAGCAGCATGGACAGTACTTAAAATACCTTCAATCTTAGTTTTAAGTGCGTTTGCGTCATCTGTATTCTGCACTGTTAACTTGACTACATAATCTTGCAGATAACGATATAGATGAATGGGCTCACCTTCGCGCTGGTTAGAAGGAATGAACATCACCTTACCTGGGTGAGAATCGTCTGGACTGCCGCAAGCAAACAAAGCCGCAAACGCTTGCTCCTTGCCAGGTGCTATTTTCAATCCACCTGTGTGCGGATCCGGTTCTAATATACCGGGAACGATATAATCATTAATGGCGCGCCCTTTGACAAGATCGGTTAAATAAGATTCCCGATGACAGATACCAAACTCCATGGCCGTCAAAGCCCAGTCATCCATGGTTGTATCCCTGGCGCCGAATGTAGTCGGTTTATTCTCTTGAGCAGCTTGAGCTGCTATTGCCTGGGCTGTTCGTGTTGCTGCTTGAAGCTTAGTAAGCTCTGCTCCCATTGTTATCTGCCTAGCTAGGGCTGATTGGATAGCGCCTTCGAGACTAGCTACGCGAGTAGTGGCTGCGTCTAATGCTGTCTGACGAGCTTTTAAATCTCTAACATGAAATGCTGTTTTAGGTTTTCTTTTAAATTCACTCATTGCCTTTGTTTCTGTGAGTAACTCTTTCTCTGCTGTGACTAGTCCAGCTTGTAAATGCTGTAACTCCTCATCCACTGCCTGCAGCAGTGATGCCGCTTTTTCTTCTGCCAGTTTTGCTTGTAGATACGTTTTTTCTTTGGCAGCAGCTTGATTAGCGTTGTCTATACCCGTCCGCTGTAATACCTTTTCTTCGCTAGGACTAATATAGGGCAATGTCCCATTGCGTGCGCCGTACAGAATTTCCAGGTGTGGTTGAATTCCGTAAAAATACTGATCACCTTTCTTTTCAACATAACGGCCTTTTGCATCGAAATATAAGTCGGCAGAACTGGAGTAAGGTTTATCACCATCCCCAAATCGACTCTTAAATAAATTTTCTAACGATGTGCCAACTTTAACTTCTGTAATCTCTCGCTCAAACCCGCCCGTTGCCCAGTCGATAAACTGTACTGAATAACTGCCATCAGGGTTGCGCTTATACGTAAAATTCTCAGGCTTGATATCGTTATGAGTAAATCCCAGTCCTGTTAGTCTTTGCATTTCTCTAGTAATGGCCAGAGAGAGGGCCACACGCTCCATGACAGATAGAGTGGATTCTCGTGCAACAGGGTCATGATATTCTTTGTCTGCCTTGGTGAAGCGACTTAACTCTTGATTGGCTGCATCAGCAAAAGTTTTACCTTTTGCCAGTGACATTAAAATCTGATACTGCTGATAGATCTGTTGTTCTCCTTGTTGCGTCTTATCTAACATCCAAAATTGCGTCATGCCGCGCTCTTGCTGTGCTTGGCTCAATGCAGTCAATACATCTACTTCAACACGATATAAAGGGTCTTCGCGCGATGTGATAGGCCGTGTGAGGGTGTCTGCGCGCTGCGCTTCTGTGAAAGCGGCTTGGGCAAAACCTTTTTTAACCGCTTGATTTAATCCAGTTAAAAAAGATTCCACCTGTTGCACTGCGCCATACTGGCCCACGCCTAATAATCGGCCATGGGTGAAAAATCTTTTTCTCCCTTCTTTGCCTGGGCGGCGTAGGTGGGCTGTCTCAAACTCTGCAAATGGCGTAATAACACCGCGACTACCGCCATAAGAGAATGAAAAGTCACTTTCTCCTGGTGGTTTTACTAGCGAGTAGGGGAGTGCTGTAGTCAGGCGGATTTTTATCTCTAAGGGTGATTGTCCTTTTGTGGACGTTACCCTAATGCTGACTTCACCTGTCTTTGAATGTGGTATTTTAAATTGTACTTGATCGAGTGTTAACGGTGCTAATTGTGCAATGACTAGCTTTATAGCGTCAAAATAAGCTTTCTCCTGATCGGCCGTTAATGCGGATGTACCCTTTTTGGTACGAGTTAATAAGGTGACCAGGTTATCTACCATGGATGTAATATCTTGTTGGACGTCTGCGTCATCATGAAGGGGAAGTCCCGGCGTTGGTTTCATGGCAGCATATTCTTTTTGATAAATGTCAATAATCTTCTGTTTTGCCGTTCCTACTTCATCCGGCTTATTATTTTCAATAGCACGGCTTAGAGCAGACAATTGATCTTGTAATTCCTTTAACCGTTTCTGTCTAACACGCGTTGACTTCGCTTGTGCCCTTATTCTAAGAAGAATGGCTCCTATTTTTTTATCTGCCGTGGTATCTGGAGTTTTATTAATTTCATCATAGACACTTATCACTGCCTCCCGGAGTTTATCAATAGTACGTATATCCTCATTTTTCTTAATTCGCTCGAGTGCCGTTTGTATCGCTGCTTCATAAGGTTTTGCTATTTTTGCTATTTCTACTAAACTAGCTGTTAATTCCCTGCTTCCTTGGATGGCATACAATTCTAAGACTTGTCGCAACAAATATTCCTCGTCACTACTGTATGGTAGTTGCGTAATTTCAACCTTAGCTTCTCGCGCAACCTCTTGTTGCAATGCCTCTAAGTGTGCGAGCAGCAACTGCTGTTTATATGTAGGTAATGTGGGAGTGCTAGTTTCTGTTTTACCGGCGGGGTTTTTTTTAAGTTGCGTTACTCCCCCTCCTTGCACCTGTTCTTTTACCTCATCCAGTGAGCTCCCTGCCATATATAAATGTTCTAGGGCATTATAAAAATCCGTTTTTCCCGGAAGTGAGCGCATGCACTCTGCATTTATATTTGAATCCCAACCCTTCCCTTGTATTATTGCATCAAGGATGAGCCCGCCTGTCTCGGTAAAGTCAATAAAATGCACGGTTATTTCTTTTTTATCACTAACTTCTGTTACTGGACCGCGCATCCCAAGAAAGCGACTGATGAAATTCATAGACAGCGAGCGATCATCTGGTTTACTTCTAGCTGACGTTGCTGATGTTATCAAGGCTGTAAGTTGTTCGTCGGTAAAATTAAAACCATTCGTCTTTAAAGTAGCGCTAAGAGCTGTCTTCTCTATCTTCCCCCTAACATGCTCCATCACTTGATACATAGCTTGCAATATTTTATTCAATTCCTGCAGCGCTGCTTTATGGCTAGGATCATAGCTCACCTCTTTTGGCACGGGGATCCGCTGTTGTAATGCAGTTAGTGATCTTGTTAAATAATTCGCTTCACTGACACCTTTAAACACAGCATCAGACACCCCTTCTGTCAGCACCTTGGTTTCATAAATACTGCGCGCCCAAAATAAATCACGCTGCAAATTGGCTTGCAGTTTATCTACATATTCGCGTCTAGCCGCCTGTCCGTAGCGAAGTTTATTAAACAATGTCCGTTGCGCTATAGCGATATCTTGAGAATTTTCTTGTACCCAGATGCTATCTGTAATATGTAGTTTATTCTTAACTTCTAGTAATAAATCATCGATAGATTTGTTTTCTGAATTTCGATATTCATTAAAGTTATCTAGGATAGCGGATGTGCCAACATCGTTTATTAAAGCTGTCAGCTGCTGAAGTACCTCGAGATAAGCTGTCCATCCCGTTTTGCCATCTATAGACTTATCAATGCCGCGCCGTATTTTCTCAAACAGACTGGCTTGTGCGAGATATTGAAATTGTCTTTTGATCTCAGTATCACCCGCTTCTTCTTTATAGGTCTTAAGCGCCATGCGGATAATATTGTTAATATCTTCAGCTTTTAAGCTTTTTAACTGTTCTTCTAGTTCTTGCTTGCTGAGTTTAGACAGAAAGGCAAAACATAAATAGGCTTGCTTTTCCTGCAGCCATGGAGGCGCCTCTGCTAATGTATCAAGCAAGTGAGGCAGCGAGTGGAAATAGCTGGCGAAATGTTTTAGATCTTCGTCACTAACACTATCACCTGTATCCTGTGAGAATTTTCCTCCCAAGCCTGTATCGTCAAGGCTAAAATTGATACGCTCAATAGCCCCAAGAAATACGTCTCGTGACATATATGCCTCGCTAAAAATTGTCCTCCGATTTAAGTATAGATGCTGACTCGGATATTACATTAAGAAAGTGTTAGCAATGCATTGAATTTTCCAGATATTTTAATAAACACTCTCTATTGAGGCTATAAATCAATGCCATTTCGGCGAGGAATGCCGGTTACGCCCTTCTCAATTGTAGCTGGTAACGCTGTATCGATATTTTCTGCCGACTTGTTCCTAGCAAAAAGTCCAGGAGAGTAATCCATTGATGTCAGCCGCAATGAGATCGTATTATCAGTATGTATTTTCTGCTGAGCAGCGCAACTGATTATATTCAGATATACTTTTTCAACGCCGCTATGGATTGTCTGTGTTGTTGCCAGGCGCTGATGTAATTTTTCTGCTATCAGCCGCAAAATTGGCTCAGTTATTTCAATTTTAGTTGTAGGATCCAGATTGACTATCACTATATCCGTTTCAGCTGCAAAGCCCGGTCCATTTTTTCTTACAGTGATAGCAAGGTTAGGGTGATCTGCTAGGGTAATAGATTCACTCCAAAACCCCGGTTTGCTGGCAGGGAGTTGTTGTAGGAGGGTATTTATTTCTTTGATAAAACCACGTAGATCATGCTGTCCACGCCAGCCATTTTCAGCGTTACGTTCACAAGCCACATAATCTTCTATGTCGAAATTCACTGTTATTGCTCGGGTAGCTAGTGCTGTTTTTAGCCGCAAGCAAGTATCTGGGTCGCCATAGTTAATTTGATTTTTGATGTTTTCGATATAGGCAGCTAATAATTTCTGTTGTTGTTCAGGATAATTGATGAGTTCTCGATAGGTTGTGTTCATGTTAAATTCAGTATCTTGCAAAATATCTGTTTCAGCTAGTTGTCTTAGTGCAGTTTCTAATGAGCCTCGAAAATGATCATCTAAGAAAATTTGATGAATTCTTTGTGGATAATAATCTTGATCTGTGGCTTTACGCCGACGAAAAACCGCTTTGGGTAGTAAGTCAGCTGTTTCATCGCCAGCTAATAAATACCAGCCACCACTAGAGGTAAGTGCACAAGTGGCAATTTTTTTCCGCATGCGTTGTTCTACCTCATGATTGATGGCTTGATTACCTGCAACCATTTTATTTTCGATATCCTTGACTAAATGATAGGTAAAGATTTTTTTTCTTACTTCATTTTCACTACTGGAGTATTTTGATGCTGAAACTTGATAGGCAGCTTGTAGTGCGATATGGGTAGAAAATTGCTCTTCTGCCATCTCATACAAAATCGTCAGGGCTAATGGGCTCATATCGTGATTTCCAGAAAAATTGATACACCCTCCATGCACGTCCTCTCTTATTGCTCCATCTTTGCGCTGAAATATAACAGTCGCTTTTAGAGCTTCTTGTTCTTTCAACCACCGAGGTAAATCACCATTTTCATTTGGGTGAGCAGAATAGGCTTCAATCGTGATGTGGGTAGGGCCGTTATCGGTTAGTTTTAAGCGCTCCACTTCCTCTGGTAGTGGATGTTTGCAGAATAATAGTTCGTCAAGGATAACGGGACGGGGTTTTGCTAACTCCTGGGATAATTGATGAATATACTTATAAATTTCATGTCTAACTTCTGGGTGTACATAACCTACGGCATCTACTCGCACGCCATCAAATCCATATTGTTCCATGTATTTTCTGATAAAAGGTTTCCAGAATTGTTCAATTATCTCATGGCGGGTAGTTGCATTTTCATAGTTAAAACCCCGCGTGTCTTTAAAGTGAGGATGTATACTAGTAAACCAATGCGCATATCTAGGATCTGTGTATAGGGACGTGTCTGTTGCAAGATGATTTAACACTAAGTCAAATAGGGGAACTAATCCATTGGCACGAGCCGTGTTAGTAAATTCACGCAAAGCTGTCGTATCTAACTGTTGTGCTTCTTGCGCACTGACTGTTAACTCCCCACTTTTATCACGCGGTGCGACGCTAAAATAAGGACTAATCATGTTAGGATCTTGCATGGCATATAAGCTACGTGTGACTCGATTGCCAATCGTGACACCATGTTGTTTATCTTGTTTGATAAAATTCTCAATATCACCTGCTCGTTGTATTGGGTTGATCCAAACGGCATTAAACCCCATCTCACGTAATTGCGGCAGATAGGCGGTCATGCGAGTGATTTTGCCAAACTGCGGCGGAAACATATTGTAACAAAGAAGAATGCCATTTCCCTGTTCCATAAAATGCGATAGCATCGATCATATTCCTTATGGTTTGTCTGGTCGTGCGCTGGGCACGGTAGTAGATTGATTATCTCTTTTTTCAGCCTCAGTTACATTACTAAATATACCGGCTTGACTTGGTTCGGTGCTACTGTAAGCATAGATTGGTGCAATGGCTACTTGCTTCACTCGCTTGCTATCGATGAGTTCTTGACTGGGCAAGATAGTTGAGCCTAGGTGGATTTCGCTTTTTTTTGCTGTGTAGAAGAATGCGGCTGCGACATCAGGGTCATCGATGTTGAAGCCTTTGGGAAAGACTCGTTTTTGATAAATCACCGCAATATCTTCAAGATCTTTCAGTTCTAAAGTGGTGGGTTTAGCAGGAGTTAAATTTACAATCACTAAATCTGTTTCTGCATTAAATCCAGACCCATTTTTTCGCACGACAATAACTAGCTCAGGCTTTTCTGGTAATCGTATCATCTCACTGCTAAAACCATACTGGGAGGTGGGTAGCTGTTGCAGTAGGGTATTAACCTCTTTCATAAAGTCGCGCATAGAGTGATGTCCGCCCCAGCCCTTACTCGCTTCTCGAGAGGCGGCGATATAATCCCAATCATTAAAACTAATCTCTAGGTGGGATCCCTCTAGGGTTTTTTGTAGCTGTGTGCAAACGATGGGATCTCCACAATTAACCAGGTTTTTTAAATTTTCTACATAGGCCGTGAGAATACGTTCTTGTTCTTGACTATGCGATAGTGCTCTATAAGCTTCATCCATATGCGCTTTGACTTCCAAGGGGTGCTCTTCAATGATGGAGCGTGCGATTTCTATGAGGGCGCTTTCCGCTAGATTTTTGTTTTCTCCTAAAAATACTGAATGGGTACGTTGTGGATAATAGTCTTGCTCTAATGCTTGCTGTCGGCGGAAAACGGATTTAGGGGTTAAACCGCCAGTTTCATCCCCTGCTAAAGCGTACCAGCCACCGCTTGAGGTTAAGGCGCACATGGCAATTTTTTCGCGCATCCGTCTTTCTACTTCGTGGATAATAGCTTGGTCTTGGCTCGCGATGGATTGTTCAATATCACTGGCAAAAGAATGTAAAAATATACATTCCCTACCTTCATCAGGACCATATTTCTGATTTAAATGTCCGGCTAGCTGATGCAATCTTTGATTTTGATATAGGCGTTCATTCGCCATTTCCAAAATGATGGTGGCGGCTAATGAATTATGATCATGATTACCAGAAAAATTAATGCATCCTCCTTTTGCTTGTTCACGCACTTCTCCCTCTTGGGTTTGGAAAATAACCGATCCTTTTGCTTTGGCTTCTATTTGGCTCCAGCTGGGTAGACCGCCATGCCATTCACGTTGCGCATAATAGACCCCTGTGGTGATATGTGATGCAGCCGCAGCGCTGGGCAGCCGTAAACTAGCACTCATTTTATGGGTATCACCGCTGAATAGGGCTTCATCTAATATGACCGGTTGTCCAATTCCCTCTAATTCGTGAATGTAAGCATAGATTTCACGTCTGACATCGGGGTGTATGTAGCCTACTGCATCGACGCGTGCGCCGTGAAATCCATATTGTTCCATGTATTTTCTAATATAGGGTTTCCAAAATTGTTCAATAATCTCTTGGCGAATCGCATCGTCTTCATAGTTGAATGCGCGAGCATCTTGAAAGTCAGGATGGACGCTTTTAGCAAACCAATGCGGTTTCTCGTTGCATAGCGGCGCATCGGCAGCAAGATGGTTTAATACAAGATCGAATATAGGCACTAATCCATTAGCGCACGCTGTTTGGGTAAACCGTTGTAAAGCTTGTGTATCCATTGCTTCTGCTTCTGCCTCTGTCACTAGTAATTCGCCAGTGATAGATCGGGGAGCTTCACTGAAATAGGTGCTGATGGTATTTGTATTGCGCATGGCATAGAGGCTGCCGGTGACAGTATTGCCAGCGCGGACACCCAGTTTTTTATCACGTTTTTCCATAACAATGCCTGTGGTTTCCTGTAAAGGGTTGACCCAAACTGCATTGAACCCCATGGCACGTACGATGGGTAGGTAAGCGGTCATGCTGGATATCTTGCCAAATTGCGTAGGAAACATGTTGTAACAGCACATAATGCCATTCCCATCTTCTAAGAAGTGCTGCTTTATGGGCCTACTATCCACTTGACCACTCCTTGCCCTGTTTTTGCGGACATAAGGTAATGATAGGTTGCTCTTATTAGTATAGTGCTGAATTTAACAAATTCGCTAAAACCCCTGTATAAGACCCCCCTATTTATGGTACAATTCGCCAGTTTTTTTACTAATAGTGAAGTGCCCCATGGACAACACCCCGATTGCCAAAGAAGTTCAAAGGATTAGCGTTGAGAGCGAGCTAAAACAATCTTATCTAGCCTATGCGATGAGCGTCATTGTTGGGCGCGCGTTGCCTGATGTGCGTGATGGTCTCAAGCCGGTGCATCGGCGGGTCTTGTTTGCCATGCATGAGTTAGGCAATGACTGGAATAAGCCATATAAAAAATCGGCTCGTGTCGTCGGTGATGTGATTGGTAAATATCATCCTCACGGTGATACCGCTGTTTACGACACCATTGTACGTATGGCGCAGCCGTTTTCTATGCGCTATCTGATGGTAGATGGCCAAGGAAACTTTGGTTCTATTGATGGCGATGCGCCTGCTGCTATGCGTTATACCGAAGTGCGCATGTCGCGTTTTTCGCATGCGATATTAGCGGATATTGAGAAAGAGACTGTTGATTTTCTTCCTAACTATGATGAATCTGAGATGGTGCCCGTGGTGCTGCCTACCCAGGTCCCACAATTGCTGGTCAATGGTTCCTCAGGTATTGCGGTAGGCATGGCAACCAATATTCCCCCACACAATTTAAATGAAGTGATTAATGCGTGTGTGGCGCTTATCGATAACTCAGCGCTAAGCATTGATCAATTGATGGAGTACATACCGGGGCCAGATTTTCCTACTGCAGGTATTATTTGCGGCAGAGTCGGTATACGCGAAGCTTACCATACGGGGCGTGGGCGAATTTTAGTTCGCTCTAGAACAAATTTTGAAACGGATGAGAAGGCTAGTAAAGAACGTATTATTGTTACTGAGTTACCTTATCAAGTAAATAAAGCGCGTCTTATTGAACGTATTGCGGAGCTGGTTAAAGAAAAAAAGATCGAAGGCATTACTGCATTACGTGACGAGTCAGATAAGCAAGGCATGCGCATCGTGATTGAAGTCAGGCGTGGCGAAAACTCGGAAGTTATACTGAATAACTTATATGCTCATACTCAAATGCAAAGCGTCTATGGGATTAATATTGTTGCTTTAGTGGATGGTCAGCCTAAGATACTTAAGCTTAAAGAGTTAATAGAGGCTTTTATCTGCCATCGTCGTGAGGTAGTAACACGTCGAACTATATTTGATTTACGTAAGGCCAAAGAGCGGGCACATATTTTAGAGGGGCTATCCGTAGCGCTCTCTAATATTGATGAAATGATTGCATTGATTAAGCAATC
>Ga0155640_1019_pt1 | contig 9792 bp, 8 predicted proteins | sample RifCSPhighO2_12_FD_107297 | JGI IMG/M metagenome (GOLD analysis project Ga0155640, IMG submission 107297) | Gammaproteobacteria bacterium RIFCSPHIGHO2_12_FULL_45_9 | reverse complement strand
TTGGTCGCTCTTTTTGCACGTTCTGCCATAAATTGACTTTGATTGTCGACGTAGGCAATGATAAAAAATGAAAACGCTAACACTTGTAATGCCGATAATGGCAATTCAAAGAAGTCTTCTGCTAAATGGGTGACAGACGCGACAAACAGCAGAAAACGCATCACACTGGCTAAGTAACGCGTAATAAAATTGATGTGCCACAACAGTGTTGCAGACGTGTGTATATCAGCCCATTGTTTGTATAGCATTTCTGTCGCAGGCTCGGCTTCAGGGAGCGGGGGGGCTACGGCATGGGTCTCGGCATATTGACGTAATCGTTCACGTTTAAAATGGCCATGTAACAGTGGCGCAATCCATGCTAATCCAATCGCGGCTGCTATGGGACCGTAAGTGAATTGTTGATGAGGTGGTAATACGCTCATGATTAACAAGGTGATGGGCAATGCGCGTGTTACCGTGAGTGAGAGGGCCAGCGAGCCCATTCGTTTCCACGGTAGTCGTTCTTGTTGCCATGTTTCTGTCGGGTACACTTCCAATTCAGCGGGGAAAAAACGGTTTGCAGCGGCAGTGCCTTGTGTAATGAGCGCACTCAATGCGCACGAAATACCCCCCACTAAAGTCGCTGTGGTGATACTGGCTTCGTTGTTGGTAAACAAGTGAGTGGCGATTGACATGAAAAAACCACCTAACATGGCGCGGTATAACGCGAGTACAGCCCATGTTTCTGCCGTGAGTAGCGCGAGGGTGGGGTACTGCTGGATATTACGACTGACTGTCACCCAGGGTGAGGTCGTATTCTCTGCTAATAATGTATTGGAAGGGGCGCGAACAAAGCTAGAAACCAGTTGGGCTGTTTGTTCAAGATAACCATGATAGGTGGTGTAATAATAAATTGTGTTAGCAGCAATCGTGCAGGCACTCAACGTGGCAAGGGTGATGACACTCACGTCGGGTAGCAGGGTGTGTAATGCAGTAGGCGTTGTGCTAGAAAAAGCAATGCATGACGTGATAAATGTCGCTAAAAATCCCCAGTATAACTTAGGATAGAGACTGTTGTTACGTGTTCTCCGCAGGGTCTTGGAAACGCGTTGTGGTACTAACAAGCGGAATACACTGCCGGGAATATCTAATGCCAGTAAATTGGCTAAAGAGTTTGCTGCAATACAGGGCAGTAAGCCATAAGCCATGATCTTGGGCCATTCGGCAGTGCTCGTTGGGATATCTGATAACGGTGTGTTCCATTCCGTGAGGTTGAGATGTGAGAGCCGCTCAATCGATTGCGTGAGTGCCATCCAATTAAACAGGGCACTTAACATTTCTGTGCTGCCACAACAGAGTATGAAGAAGGTTGTGACCTGGATGCGCAAATACAACGGGCGCAAGTTAAAATACATAGCAGATTGACTAAAGGGGGGCGGTGGCGGTGCCCGGAGCGGTAACGGAATCACCGGATAAGGATGTTGTTCTACGGTGACTTGTAGGTCTGCACCCGGCAGTTGTGGTGCGTCATGGTGTTCTGGATATCGCATAATGTTTTCCTGTTATTGCTAGGGGTTATTGCGCATGCAACCGTTTATATCTGACACGATGTGGTTTGACACTGTCTTCGCCTAATCGTTTGATGCGATCTGTTTCGTAATCCGTAAAGTTGCCTTCAAACCAAGAGACGATGCCTTCATCTTCAAATGCCAGAATATGCGTTGCGATACGGTCTAAAAACCAGCGATCATGTGAAATGACCATCGCACTCCCTGCAAAGGATAATAACGCTTCTTCTAATGCACGCAAAGTTTCTACATCTAAATCGTTTGTCGGTTCGTCCAATAATAAAAAATTGCCGCCACTTTTCAACAGCTTGGCTAAATGAACACGATTGCGTTCACCGCCCGATAAATCTTTCACATACTTTTGTTGGTCTGGTCCTTTGAAATTGAATCGACCCACATACGCACGAGAGGGAATTTGGTATTGCCCGATGGTCATGATATCCAATCCATCCGATAATTCTTCCCATACTGTTTTTTGGCCCTCTAATGCTTCGCGTGATTGATCAACGTAGGCGAGTTTGACTGTTTCCCCAAACCGAATGGTGCCTGCATCGGGTGTGTCTAACCCAGCCAACATTTTAAATAACGTGGATTTACCGACCCCATTGGGGCCGATAATCCCTACAATACTGCCTTTCGGTACCGTGAAACTCATGTTCTCTATTAACATACGGTCTTGAAACGACTTGCGTAAGTCGGTGACTTCGACTACTACATCCCCTAGTCGAGGCCCCGGTGGAATATACAATTCCTGGGTTTCGTTACGTTTTTGATATTCCGTTGAAATTAATTCCTCGTAACGCGCTAAGCGTGCCTTGCTTTTGGCGTGACGTCCTTTTGGATTGCATCGTACCCATTCTAATTCGGCTTTAATCGCTTTTTGTCGCGCACTTTCTTGTTTTTCTTCTGTCGCTAAACGGGCTTCTTTCTGATCTAACCATGCGGAATAATTGCCTTGATAAGGAATGCCATGTCCACGATCTAATTCTAGAATCCAGCCGGCCACATTATCTAAAAAATAACGGTCGTGGGTCACGGCAATAACGGTGCCGGGATATTGATGCAGGAATTGCTCGAGCCACGCAACACTTTCCGCATCTAAATGGTTAGTGGGTTCATCGAGTAATAACATATCCGGTTTTGATAATAATAACTGACATAAAGCCACACGACGTCGTTCACCGCCTGATAACTGGGTGACATCGGCATCCCACGGCGGAAGACGCAGTGCATCCGCTGCAATTTCTAATGTGCGGTCGATATCCCATCCATTGGCGGCATCAATGGCATTTTGGAGATCACCTTGTTCTGCGAGTAGTTTATTCATTTCATCATCTGACAGGGGTTCCGCAAAGCACATGCTGAGTTCATCAAAACGGGTCAACAGCGCCTTGGTTGCTTGAACGCCTTTTTCAACATTGCCGCGTACATCTAATTGCGGATCCAATTGCGGTTCTTGTGGTAAGTAACCCATTTTAATACCGGCCATGGGGCGTGCTTCCCCGTGGTATTCACGGTCAACACCCGCCATAATGCGCAGCAGTGAACTTTTACCCGAACCATTCACACCCAGCACCCCAATTTTAGCGCCTGGGAAAAATGATAAGGAAATATCCTTTAAAATTTCTCGCTTCGGGGGAACGAGCTTACCCACTTGGTTCATGGTATAGATGTATTCGGCCACAATCTTTCCTCCACTGGCATAAAAGAGACTGCGGAGTATAGCGAATTATTGGCCAGTATGGGAGGGGAATTTTTTAGGCTTGGATGAGGTCTATTAAAAGTGAGCTATTACACCTATCATTGCACCTATGGATTCTGGATTTGTATCCCGCATTGGGCTGTTTGTTAGTGTGGCCTGAACTTTTATCATATCTGACAGTCTTATGCGCTGACCATTCCGGCATGAATTTCGGAATGATCAGTTAAGTGCGGGATAATGAGCCTGTATTTATTCTTTCCTCGAATTCATGAATAGCTTGAATGATGTTCTCAAAATCTGGAGTGTGTCCGAAAATCATACTGGACATTGATTGGTAATCTCTTTTTAAAGTATCGGCCATGCCAACGGCAGGCGCTAATTTAAATGATCCGGGACGTGCTTTCTCTAAATCCATTCCCACGCGATTAAAAAATAATTGTGCATGGTGCGCACAATCTAGTGCCAAAGCATCATTGACTTGCGCTAATTTTCCAATATCAGCTTGCAACAGTTTAAAAACGTCATAATAATGCCTGGAGATTCGATGCCCCTGTTGACGAAGTTCGCCTCTATTGTCAAACCAGGCTCGTAATCCGTGTAGAATGATAATTTTATCCCAAAAAGTGCGTTCAGCCTTGATGGTGATTACATCACGAACTAAAAAATCAGTAGATGGCATAATATCTTCTGAGAGATACGGGTTTATTGCAATTTTTTGGTGGGGATCTAGGGCAGATTTAGCGCCAGCTTCAATTTTTACGGAAGGCCGCACATAGTATTGACCACTAATCACTGATGGATAGTGCATAAGTAGAGTCTGTTGATCAGGATCATCCGCATCAAGTACAACGGGGTCTTGAAAAAATATTCCGACCTCGTCAAAAGTATCTTGAATTTGTTGAGATAGCCTTAATTTCAGTTGATGTTGAATATATGCCTGGCAGGTTTTTTTGATTGCATCTAACTGCTTGCTTTGTTGCTTGCGTGACAACCCTATCAGATTGGTTTCAGTTAAATCATGCCCAAGATCTTCACGAAAAACGGTGATATCAATATCTTCAGAAAAGCGAGAAATGAGTCCATATGCTTTTGATAAAGAGGTGCCGCCCTTAAATAATAGTCTAGGTTCATTGGGGTTTCGTCCATTAAAAAGTAAATCGATTACCCAACAGACCCAGAAATCTTTTTCTATGTTCTGCAATGTGGTGCCTAGCCGATTTGCGGTTGCTAAAAATAAATCCCGTCTGTCGTCTGGCGGTGCGGCTATAATGGAGATAAAATTTCGATTCATTTTTTTACCTTTCTGGTAGGTTCTATGGGCGGTGTAATCAATCTGCGAATCCAATCTTGCATCCAGGTAGGCACTGTATGAAGACCTGCTTGTAAGTCATTGCATATGACTGCATTTTTGTTAGGAGCATGTAATAATCGTATCAGTTTTAATTCAATAGTTTTTTGTTCAATAACACTGAAATTTTCCCAGCTATTGTGCAGCCAATACAGTGCTTGTACTATATACATGGCGGGATGATCTGCCCAGTATAATTTACTTGGCGCTGTCAATTTGAACTGAATGATAAGATTCTCAATATGGATTGGGCGTAGTCTTCCGTCAGTATGCACAATAATCTGCCCGGGCACAGCATTGGTCAATCCCAGTGCATTAGCAGCACTCATTCCATCAACAAGAACCCTCACTTGATCTCGACGGCGGACAGCCTCGATCACTTTTTCATAGTCTGGTGCGGCTAGTCGTTGTGTAAGGGTGTTTTTGCGAAGCTTGGTATATAACCCCCGGTCAATCCGCTGTAATTGACCACTGCTTACCAAACGTTGGAGTGTTTTGTCTATGGCATCGCGTTTACCTAACTCGATGAAATCAATGGGTGTCCATACCATCGAGGCAGATTCTTGGTTAAGACGCTCGACGATCATGGACTTTAATGTTTTTACTGATGAGATTGACATAATTTATCCTTGTCCGATAATTATATACATATTTCGGACTTATTTCAATAGCCTCTTGCAGTTACTGTTGGTAGCAAGGTATTGGCTTAAAATGCGTACTTGTGGGAGAGGGTGGCCGTAGGCCGGGTGAGGGTTTGGGGGGTGCAAATTAATTCCCGAGCAGTATATTTAAAGTGAGCCATTACCTCTATGGATTCTGGATTGTCAAATCAGTAGAAATCGGTTTACTCAGATCCGCTCCACTCGACCCAGCCGACATCCACCATATACCAGCCGCAGTAGACCCATAATTTCGATGCATTGTAGTCGCCATCTGTCCCCATGTGACTGCTGGAATCTGACCACACACCATCTGACCCGATGAATCCTTTTGTGTACAGTCCAATACAGATACCTGTCTGGTATGATGATTGCTAGCTTGTACATAGGTTATCGTTCCTGCTATCGTGGGCAATTGCGCTTCTTTTAGCGCATCTTCCTGTACAATCCAGCCACTTCCTAATGGCCATATCATGATATGTGCTGTATCAGATACGAGACTAATCGTATAGAGCCCCGGCGTTGGATAATTATAGTTGCTCTGATAGCCGGCGTAAGAGTTGTCTGTATCCTTGAACTGGAATGCAAGTGTCGTGCTCCATGTCTCATTTGGCGCCAAGATGGTCGATGGGTTCGTATTGGAACTTGTGATTCCAGGCATGCCTAATTGTGTGACAGTCCAAATCGTTCCACTATTATTATGGATGACATAAGGTAGCGTAGCAGTGGAAAGCGAAGCACCAGCAAATGCAGTATGCGTACTCCCACACATCAATACTATCCCGACGATAATGTGAATCCATCTCTTTTGCTTGAACTTCATGATTGTCCTCCTTAGTCCCGCCGTATCGCATGACACACAATGGGATAGAGCGCCGGCTGATCGTTTGTCGGACTGCCGGGTGAGCACGTTGTTGCATACAAGGGTTGTAGTCGGTTTATTTTTTCTTGCAATATGGGTGCAATAGCAGGCGCCATATTGGGCGCTTTCATTTTAAAAGTCCACTTGATTTCTTTGGGTACAGTGGGGGGGGTCCCAAAAATTGTGTTCACGGACTCCTTCGCCGTTCCGGGGTAGAATGGGCTGTAGATATAGTAGTGATACAGTGAGTGTGTGATATACCCTGCGGTGTCTGACGGCAATGAAGAAACATTCGATAAGTTACACCCATCCAGATGGAGCGCATAATCGAGTACGATAATTTGGCCATAATTACTTTGGTACTCTATAATCAATTCGGGGTCTTTAGCTCTGGGCCCCGTTCTTGTGGCACACCACTCAAAAGACTTCACCTCCCCTGCCTTGATGGTGGCGGGCACATGCGAGCTGGGGTAGCGCAAATGAACGTTCGAAGGATAGGTGTACGAGAACACATACCCCTCCTTGGGTATGGTCACCATACCATTTGCACTGATAGGCCCACCACTACCCCCCCCTGGTACCTTTGCCATTTTATTGCTCAGCCACCAGGTCGCTTTGCCATTGCGATTATCTAACTTCACATTTGAGCAAATTGTACTGCTATAGCTAGATCCTTCACCGCATAGCCCCCAAGCTACAGGCGCTATTCCGATACAACTGATCAGCCCATATATGAGCCAACATATTGTTTTCATATGAGATATTCGATTTGGCATCAGGATCACTTTTAGTTTAAAAACATAGATTATTGCCATCTAGTGTCACATTTTATGCTTAAGGAAAAATTAAATAGATAATTTTATGATCAATATAGGTCGTATTCATGAATGCATTCACGGCCTTGATTGATATGTAAAATTAACCAAGCGTGTGGTAAAATTACCGTGTAATATTTACAATTAAAAGGTGAAATTGCATGAGCTATATCTCACGCGTTCAGGAAGCACGTCTCTTAGCTGCTTTTGAGACCCCATTGATTACGGGGATCTTAGGTCCTAGGCGTGTTGGAAAGTCCACTTTAATCGATCATTATGTCAGTCAGCACCCAGAAATGACTTATGTGCGCTTGAATATGGATAAACTGGCGGAGCGTGAACAGGTAGAGGCGCAACAATTAGAAAAGATGATTGTGACAGCCATCCGGCGTCATCTGTGTGTGAATCAGCCGGTGTGTATCACCATTGATGAGGCACAGAAATGTCCTGCCTTATTTGAGCAAGTGAAGGTTTTGTATGATCAATATAAAGATCAAAATGCGATAAAATTTATTTTGACAGGTTCTGCACTGTTAGATTTGCACCGTTTGAGTGCAGAGAGTTTGGCGGGTAGAATTAATCTCTATTATTTGTCTGCGTTTAATTTGCGTGAAGCTGTGCAATTAAAAAATGAAGTCAGTTTTCAGCAGAGTGTTTTTGATTTCATTGAGCATGAAGCATCAGCTCTGCAGTGGAAGGCGTATTTTTATGAATTAATGCCCTATACCCCATTATTACAAGCGACTTGGTTAGAGTTGCAAATTTGGGGTGGTTTACCGGAAGTGTTATTGTCGGTTACAAAAGAAGAGCGGTTAGATTATTTAGCGAATTATTTGCAAACGTATTTAGAAAAAGATGTTAGAAATATTGAGTCGATTACAGATTTGACGTTGTATCGCAACTTAATTGATATTGCAGCAGAGCAAACAGGGTCTGTGCGCGATGATACGCGTATTGTGCAGGCATTACATTGTCATCGTGATACCTTAAACAAATATCGTGGCTATTTGCAAGCAACGCTGATGTACCAGGATGTGCATCCTTATATTCATTCAACGCTGAAACGGTTGGTTAAATCACCCAAGGGGTATTTGATCAATAATGGCTTGGTGAGTTATTTGCAAGGCATCAGTGATATTGATGTGTTAAAAAAGACAGGGCAAATAGGGCATCGTATTGAAAATTGGTTTTTAAATGAGTTATCCGTTTGGTTGAGTAAAAAACCGGGTAAGCACAGCGTGCATTATTGGCGGACTACGGGTGGTGCAGAAGTAGATTTTGTGGTGCATAAACCACCTTACGTTTTTCCATTTGAAATTACTAATACGGGTTTTATTGAGCGTCAAAAGATACAGAATTTGCTACGCTTTCGAGCGTATGAGCCTAAAGCACAGTGGGGGTTTTATGTGTATGGCGGGGATTTTCAGTTGGATGCTGACAATAAAATCATTTGTATCCCGCATTGGGCTGTTTGTTAGTGTGGCCTGAACTTTTATCATATCTGACAGTCTTATGCGCTGACCATTCCGGCATGAATTCCGGAATAGTCTTGACTATTGAGGAGTTTGTGTCAGAATGGTCAGAGGTTGGGAGAGAGTAAGTTATGATGCAAAGAGATATTTTTCCTTTAATTTTAAAAGACTTATCTAAGAAACTGATTCTCTTAACGGGACCCAGGCAGTGTGGGAAGACCACGCTTGCGAAGCAATTAAAGGATTCCTACGATTATCTGAATTATGATGCTGTAGAGGATCGGCAGATCTTAGCTAAAAAAGCGTGGGATCGACAGAAGGATGTGCTGATTTTTGATGAATTACATAAGATGCGACGATGGAAGCAATGGTTAAAAGGGGTGTATGATAAAGAAGGATTGAATCCTCCTATCATTGTGACCGGTAGTGCACAATTAAATACGTATCGGAAAGTAGGGGATTCATTAGCGGGCCGGTATTTTCAATTTCGGTTGCATCCATTTTGCCTTAAGGAAGTTTCTCATCATTTTTCGGAAGATATTTCTGTATTATTTAACCGATTATGGCAATGCGGTGGATTCCCAGAGCCTTTTTTGCAAAATGATGTGCAATATTATAAGCGTTGGCGACGGAGTCATTTAGACATTATATTGCGACAAGATTTATTAGATTTATATGCTATTCGTGATATCAAAAGCATTGAGACATTAGTTGAGTTATTGAAAACGCGTGTAGGAAGTACGGTGTCTTATGCCAATTTGGCACGTGATTTGGAGCGAGATGCCAATACAGTAAAACGGTGGTTGCAGCTCTTAGAGGAGTTATATATTGTTTTTCGTGTGAGACCTTATCATCAAAATATTACGCGATCTTTGTTGAAAGAGCCAAAATATTATTTTTACGATTTTGCGCAAATAGAAGGAGATGATGGCGCACGTTTGGAAAACTTAGTCGCTTGTGCGCTACTGCGAGAGCTACACTATTGGGAAGACATGACGGGAGATTCTACCGCCTTACATTTTCTGCGTACAAAAGAGGGGAAGGAAATAGATTTTTTAGTCGTGATCAATCACAAGCCTTATTGTATGATTGAAGTGAAGTGGTCTGATCCGAACCCATCGCCTGCTTTTACTTACTTTCAACCGTCCTTGAGTGGTATATCTTGTGTACAGCTAGTGCGAGAATTGAAGCGAGAGGCTACGTACCCCAATGGTGTTGCTGTGCGTGATCTTGTGCAGTGGCTTGCTCATTGGTCGCTTGATCCATCTTGATAATCAGCACGTTTAAGCCCTTTGTTCCGCAAGGACATCCCCCTTTTTTTGCAAAGGGGGATTGTGATGGAGGCACATAACGCTTTATGAAACAACACACGTCCGTTTAGATGTGA
>Ga0155640_1025_pt1 | contig 9853 bp, 9 predicted proteins | sample RifCSPhighO2_12_FD_107297 | JGI IMG/M metagenome (GOLD analysis project Ga0155640, IMG submission 107297) | Gammaproteobacteria bacterium RIFCSPHIGHO2_12_FULL_45_9 | reverse complement strand
GTCCGATATGCCATTGGGCATTCGGCAGGCAATAGCGGATAAGTTATTGCTGTATCCGCCGATTCAGCGCGTTACAGCGGATGGGCAGACGATATGGTATCTGCCCTTGGATCGTAATGTATCGTTGGAGTCTTTCTTTGATAACTTGGCTCCTGATGCGCCAGCCCTGCCTCTTCAGGTGGCTAGTCGTTGAGGTCTGGCACTCCTTTATGGGTGGAAGTGTGGTAGAATAGCCCGTTTTTCACGAAAGGGGAGCTTGCATGTCCGAAACAGCCTTACCATATGATTCTTCTGCGATCCAAGTCTTAAAAGGGTTAGATGCCGTCCGTAAACGACCTGGTATGTATATTGGAGACACGGATGATGGTTCTGGCTTGCATCACATGGTTTTTGAGGTGGTTGATAACGCAATCGACGAAGCGTTGGCCGGTTTCTGCACAAAGATAGGGGTGGTGGTGCATGCGGACGGTTCGGTTACGGTGAAAGATAATGGTCGAGGTATCCCAACGGATATTCACTCAGAAGAGGGGCGTTCTGCCGCTGAAGTCATTATGACGGTCTTGCACGCGGGCGGTAAGTTTGACAAGCAGGCTTACAAGGTATCGGGTGGTTTGCATGGTGTGGGTGTGTCGGTCGTCAATGCGTTGTCAGAGGACTTGTGGTTGACCATTCATCAGCATGGTGAAAAGCATGAGCAGCATTACCGGATGGGTGTCCCAGATGAGCCATTAAAAGTGACGGGTCCCAGTGAGCGTACAGGAACTGAAGTGCGTTTTAAGCCGAGTTCCACTATTTTCAGTCAGACAGAATATCATTATGACATCTTGGCAAAGCGGTTGCGGGAATTATCATTTTTAAACTCGGGTGTGCGTATTGAGTTGTTAGATGAGCGCACGGGTCGACAGGATGTTTTTGAATATGAAGGAGGGATACGGGCGTTTGTGGAGCATTTGAATCAGAAACGGACGGCGATCCATGAAACGGTGATTTATTTCCAGCAAGAGCGTGATGAGATTGTGGTTGAAGTAGCCTTGCAGTGGAATGACAGTTATCAAGAAGTGTTATTTTGTTTTACCAATAATATTCCGCAGCGAGATGGTGGGGCGCATTTATCGGGATTTCGTGCTGCGATGACGCGTACGTTAAATCAGTATATTGAACAAGAAGGGTTGGCTAAGAAACTCAAAATCAGCACAACGGGTGATGATGCGCGTGAAGGATTGACGGCGGTGATTTCAGTCAAAGTGCCGGATCCTAAATTTTCTTCGCAGACGAAAGATAAATTAGTTTCATCTGAGGTGAAGCCAGTTGTAGAATCCGTCGCTGCAGAAAAATTGTGGGAGTTCTTATTAGAAAATCCGCGTGAAGCCAAGATTATTGTGCAGAAGATGTTAGAAGCCGCGCGTGCCCGTGAAGCTGCGCGTAAGGCGCGCGAAATGACGCGACGTAAGTCTGTATTAGATATTGCGGATTTACCAGGTAAGTTGGCAGACTGTCAGGAACGTGACCCGGCCTTATGTGAATTATTTTTAGTTGAGGGTGATTCTGCCGGGGGTTCTGCAAAGCAGGCGCGGGATCGTCGTAATCAAGCGATTTTGCCGTTGAAAGGTAAGATTCTGAATGTAGAAAAAGCGCGATTCGATAAAATGATATCGTCTGTTGAAGTGGGAACATTGATTACCGCGATGGGCTGTGGGATTGGCAAAGAAGAGTATAATCCCGATAAATTGCGTTACCATCGTATCATTATCATGACAGATGCTGACGTAGATGGTTCACATATTCGCACGTTATTGTTAACGTTCTTTTATCGCCAGATGCCAGAGCTCATTGATCGGGGTTATTTGTATATTGCGCAGCCGCCCTTGTATAAAGTTAAAAAAGGAAAGCAAGAACAGTATTTGAAAGATGACACCGCGATGGACCAGTTTTTGTTATCGTTAGCTGGGCAAGAGATGCGTTTAGAAGCAGAGTCAGTACCAGCCTTGATGGGAACAGCATTAGAGCGCGTATTAGCCTGTTATCAAGAACGTGTGCGTTCAGTGACGCGTTTATCTAAGCGTTATTCTGCTGCCGTGTTACATTGTTTGGCGATGTTAGAGCCCGTATCATTAGACATGTTGAAAGCATCAGATCGCATGGAGGCGTGGGTTGGGGTTTTAAATCAAACATGGTCTCGCTTAGAAGAAACGCAAGGGGTGAGTTATCATGCGAAGGTAATTTCGTGGGATGGGGGTGCAGATATTGTGTGGCACGTACCGGTGGTAGATGTAATGACGCATGGTGTTGTGCGTACGTTGACCTTAACGCCGGAGTTTTTTGCGTCGAAAGATTATCGTGCTTTGTCAGCGTGGTATGTTGAGCAGTTGCCGTATGCTGAGAAATTGGTGCGTTGTGTGAGTAGTACAGAAACGATTGAGGCGAAATCGTTGGAAGAAGCATTGGCGGGGTTGATGCGCAATGCGAAGAAAGGGTTGGGTGTACAGCGCTATAAAGGTTTGGGGGAAATGAATCCTGAACAGTTATGGGAAACCACGATGGATCCAACACGTCGACGTTTATTAGTGGTGAATATTGAAGATGCAGTGCAAGCGGATGAAATCTTCACGGTCTTGATGGGTGATCAAGTAGAACCACGGCGTTTGTTTATTGAGCAGAATGCATTAGCGGCTGAGAATGTGGATGTGTGATGCGTGATTATGAGCGTATGGCATCACTCTTGAAATAAATCAGGTAATATGACCACCGCATTAATCAGCTCGTCTGCATAGAGATTATCTTTTATGCCTTCTGTTGTAATCATCGCCATGAAAATTTGCTTTTTAGTACGGGTATTTTTAACAAAGGTTTCTTTTTTGTTGATGAGATTTTTTGCATAGGCTTTATCAATTACAAAAGGTTCTGTCGAATATTTGATTTCGCAGAGTGTGATGCTGTCGTCTTTTCGATCAAATAATAAATCAATTTGTGCTCCGCATTCTGAGTGTTGTTTTTGGGGGACGTAACGCCAACTATTTGCGATGGCCGTTGGGCTAATGGCAAGTTTTTTTCTAATTTGAGCGATATGTTTGTAGCAAACTGATTCGAATGCATAGCCTAACCAGGTATTCCATGCGGGCGTATTTTGCATTTCTTGCCAATTTCCGGATGTGAGTGCATGTGCTTGGAGGGTTTGCCTAATCGGTTCTATCCAATCTAGATAAAAGAGTGTGTATTCATCAGTTAGTCTGTAATATTTTCCTCGTCGTTTATGTAGATGTGTTTTCAGTCCCATAATAAAGCCTGCGTCTTCTAAAGCGGTGAGCTTGTCGATACCGCCTTGTCCTTGCAGAGCAGAATCTAATTGACCTAATAAGTGTTCTTGGTTAATTCCATAGGGATGTTTTGCGATAAGGCGTAAGATGGTGACATAGGTCGTTGGTTCATCAAACAGAGAGGAAAATAGGTTGTCAAATTCTTTTAGTAAGAAACTATCGTTGGTAAACGCAAGCTTCTCAATTATTTGACTGGCAGATAAGCCTTTTTCAATTCGTGATAAATAATAAGGGATGCCGCCGGTTACCATGTAGAGCTGTAAGATTTGACGATCATTCAGGGTGACACCTTGTGCAAATAAATATTGTTTGGTGTAGTGTAAATTGAAGGGTTGCAAGCGCATTGTGTGCGTCACTCGATTATGCAGTCCGCCTTTATTGTTGATGATTTTTTTGATAATCCAGGATGCTGATGATCCGCAAACAATGAGTTTGATGCGCGCATCACGAGACCAGTGTTGATTCCAATAATATTCTAACGTTTGTAAGAATCTCGCATTCTTGGTTGCGAGCCAGGGCAATTCATCCAGAAATAAAACGATTTTTTTATCTTGAGGTGCGCGCTGTATCGCATGCGTCAGCATTTCTAATGTGTCATCCCACGTTTTTTTATTTTCTAATGGTGCCTGATGATAAAAAACAACAGAGAGTTGTTTTGTGAAATGTTTGATCTGTTCACGTAATGCGCCATTTTTAGTGCCCGTGACATTAAAAAAGAATACCGCTTGTGTTTCAAAAAAAGACCGTATTAAGAAGGTCTTGCCAATGCGCCTTCTGCCATATAATGCTAGAAATTCTGGTTTGTCAGAGGTCAGTATCTGCCTTAGGGTGGAAATTTCGGAATCTCGCCCGATCAAGTGATTTGCCATCTGATCTCTCATGCATGTATTGTTCTTCAGGTTGGAATGATACTCCAACCTGAAGAACAGCTCAAGAAAATTGTATTGTTCTTCAGGTTGGCGTGATCTTCCAGGCTGAAGAACAGCAGAGGGGCAAAAAAAAAGAGGGAACATCCTGTCCCCTCTTTTTTGTGCAGGTATCCATACCTGCCGTGTTAGGTGTCCATACCTAGCACGCGTCTTGCGCGCGACGGCTCCATCCTATGAACCGTTAAGTTTTCTATCCTTAGATTTGGTCAGATCCACATCCTGCGGACTGGCGTTCAATATACCGTTTTTTTGACCGGGTACAAGATGATTTGTACAGGTTTTGTGTCAAACGCCGCGCTAAGAAACCAGGATAATGGTTTAATTTTTCATTAAAAACAATAGGTTATGTATGTTTTCGGCTTGTTTTGTTTGATTGAGAATCCGCCAAATCCGTATCACAGTATGGCGAAAGGCTTACACGCTTGTAGGATAAAGGCTTACAATTTTTTGTGCTCTTTCGAGCCAGCGGGAAATCTGCTAAGCTCAAGCCTCTTTGAAAACCGGTGAATGAATCCACAATAAGGGGAGGGGCTATGGGGGGTATTCCGAATTTTGTACATGCGAAGGTGAATTTGTCTGTGGATGATTTGCTAGCAGATGCAGCGGCCAATGGAGAAGGCACTTGGAGTGAGACAAAAGCATTTACGGTACAAACGGGGAAACGGACAGGGCGTTCACCTAAAGATCGTTATATTGTGCGAGATACATTAACAGACACAACCGTTGATTGGGGCAAGGTCAATCAACCCATTTCACCCGATGTGTTTCATACGTTATGGGCGAAAGCCGAAGCCTATTTAAAAGAGAAAACAGTGTATGTGTCGCATTATCAAGTAGGTGCTGATAGTGAATATGGATTGCCGGTGACCGTGATCACAGAATTAGCGTGGCATCAAGTATTCGTGCACCATTTGTTTATTCGGGATCGTACAGTGACAGTGGGGCTGCCTGAATGGACTGTTTTAAATGCGTGTAGTTTACAGACTACGCCCGCAGATGGAGTAAACAGTGATGCAACACTGATTTTGAATTTTGCGGAACGTAAAATTTTATTAATCGGTTTGTTGTATGCGGGTGAAATGAAGAAAGCTATGTTTTCTGTGCTGAATTTCTTATTACCGAATCAGGGTATTTTGCCGATGCATTGTGCTGCGAATGTGGGGGAATGTGGTGATGTTGCTTTATTCTTTGGGCTATCAGGTACCGGAAAAACAACGCTTTCTGCTGATCCAAATCGGTATTTAATTGGAGATGATGAACACGGTTGGAGTGAGCGCGGTGTATTTAATTTTGAAGGCGGATGTTACGCTAAGTGTATCAACTTATCGAAAGCGCGTGAGCCCATGATTTGGGATGCCATTCGAGATGGGGCTATTATGGAAAATGTGGTGTTACGAGCGGATAATACCCCCGATTATGATGACGGCAGTTTAACACAGAATACGCGTGCGGCGTATCCGCTCGATTATATTGAAAAACGGATTATAGCGAACCGTGCGGGTGAGCCGGAAGCGGTGCTCTTTTTAACGTGTGATTTATATGGTGTGTTGCCACCGGTTTCTATTTTGACGCCGGAGCAAGCCGCGTATTATTTTTTAAGTGGGTATACCGCCTTAGTGGGTAGTACAGAAGTGGGTAGTGTAGCTGCTGTGACGCCGACTTTTAGTACCTGTTTCGGAGCGCCATTTTTCCCGCGCCCACCGATTGTGTATGCAGAATTATTGATGAAACGGATGCGTGAATCCGGAGCACAAGTATATTTGGTGAATACGGGTTGGACGGGTGGTGCTTATGGTGAAGGGGGACAACGTTTTGAAATTCCGGTTACACGCGGTGTGGTCACGGCGATTTTGTCGGGTGAGGTTTTGAAACAACCGAAAACCATTTTGCCGAGATTAGGGTTGGCAATTCCTGCGAGCGTACTGGGGGTTGAAACACGTTTACTCAATCCCAAGTCAACATGGGCGGATCCTGAGGCATATGATCGTGCATTGGCAGATTTAGCGCAGAAATTTGCAGAGAATTTTGCGCGTTTTGAGGTGCCTGATGCAATTCGACAAGCGGGTCCTCATTAATTATGCGACAAACAGCATGGCAAGCAGTACAGCATCGTATCTGTACTGCTGTGTTAGCAGCAAAACGTTCGTTGCAGTCTGTGCAGTTGTTGGCAGTGAGTAAGGGGCAATCACCGGAGGCAATTCGTGCACTGTGGGCATTAGGGCAGTGTGCGTTTGGTGAAAGTTATGTGCAAGAATGGCAAACGAAGTTTGCTACATTATCAGATTGTGTCGGTTTAGAATGGCATTTTATCGGCAATATTCAATCCAATAAAACACGTTTTATTGCAGAACATGCGACATGGGTGCACAGCGTCAATAGTATCCGCATTGCAAAGCGATTATCTTTGCAACGCCCATCACAACTAGCCCCTTTGCAGGTGTGTATTGAAGTCAATATCAGTGATGAAAGCAGTAAATCAGGTGTATTGATTGCCGCATTGCCTGAGTTAATTGAGGTCATGCGTGCATTGCCTCAATTGGTGTTGCGGGGATTGATGGTGATACCAGACCCGTATTTAACAAAAGAAGATGCGCGCGCCACTTTTGCGGCGACAGCGGCATTAGCAAAGACTTATCAATTAGACACCTTATCGATGGGTATGTCTGCTGATTTGGAATTAGCGATTGCGGAGGGCGCCACTTGGGTACGAGTGGGGCGTGCTTTATTTTCGGGAGAGCAAGATGTCTGATTTTACACCCTTAACAGAGGCGATGTATCGTTATGTCGTGACGTCGGGTTTGCGCGAGTCGTCAGTGTTACATGCATTGCGTGAAGAAACAGCGCGTGCAGAACCGACGGGCGTTCAAATGTTATTAGGTATTGATGAGGCGCAGGTGTTAGCGTTTCTGATGCGGTTGATGCGTCCAAAGCGCGTCATTGAGTTGGGCACATTTACGGGCTACAGTGGTATTGCGATGGCGTTAGCGATGCCAGCAGGTAGTCAACTCACCACATTTGATGTGTGCGCGCGTACAGTGGACATAGCTAAACGTTATGCGCACACTGCAGGCGTGAGTGACCGCATTGATTTTCGTATTCAATCTGGATTAGAGGGATTGATACAGTGTGCGGCCGAGTGGGGATCTGACAGTGTGGATTTCTGTTTAATTGATGCAGATAAAGCGTCCTACGAAGCATATTACGAACAGTGTTTGTTGTTATTGCGTTCAGGCGGTGTGATTGCATTAGATAATATGTTTGCATTCGGAAAAATTTTAGAAGAAAACAATGCTGTCTCTGCGATGTTGCGTGATTTGAACGCTAAAATTGTAGCGGATCCTCGAGTAGAACCCGTGTTACTCACGGTGTGTGACGGGTTAATGTTAGTTTACAAAAAATAATGTGTTTCCTGGGTTGCTTAACGTTTTCATGCTCCTATAATGCGTTTTGCTTGATAGTTTGGTAAAATAAGGAGCATATAAAATGACAATGATGACATCAGAGAATGATATGAGTAATTATGTAACAAAAACAGATTTGGCCCAAGAAGTCACTGTCTTACGGCATGATATGACGCAGATGGAGTCTGCTTTGCGGCACGATATGACACAAATGGAATCTGCTTTGCGGCATGATATGACGCAAATGGAGTCTGCATTGCGGAGTGATATGAAGCTCATGGAAGTCACGCTACGGGCTGACATGAAGTTGATGGAGACTACACTGAGAGGTGATATGCAGCGAGAAGTAAGTGCCTTAGAAAAAGGGTTGCGGATTGAAATTGGACAGGTAGAAGGCCGCTTGCATGCTGAAATGAAACATAATTTTTGGTGGTTATTAGGTGTCATGGGCGCTATGTTTGCTGTAGTCGCCAAGGGATTTCATTGGATTTAATGAGGCGTATTACGCACCGGGACGACGGCACGTGCTTGAATTTGGTAGATTTGGCTCTATATTAACAGATAGCGGCATTGGCAGCTTACGCACGGGCGCAAGAAATGCGGGCAGCATTAGCAGAAACGGTGGAGAAACAAAATGGGTGAATATACCAAAGTAGGTAGTGATGCAACCTTTGAAACAGAAGTTTTGCAGTCCGAATTGCCAGTGTTAGTGGATTTTTGGGCAGAATGGTGTCAGCCATGCCGTATGTTAAGCCCTGTATTAGATGAAGTAGCCAAAGAGTATCAGGGGCGCTTGCACGTTGTGAAAGTGAATGTAGACGATAATCCAAATACGCCAGCTAAGTACAGTGTGCGTGGGATTCCTACCTTGTTATTGATTAAAGACGGAAATGTCGCAGGTACTCGTGTGGGTGCTGGAAAGAAGGCGGATATTGCCGCGTTTATTGATGAACATTTGTAGGTGCGTGAGGATTGCCGCGAGTCGTACTGAGTTCGACGCGGCAATTCAGTGATTTACGCTGTATATTCAAATACTTTGATCACTTTTGAAACGCCATCTACTGACTGAGCGGCGCCGACGGCCAGTTCTGCTTGTGAACGAGAGAGCATGCCTATTAAATAGACTGTGCTGTTTTCAGTTAGGACCGTCACAGTACTGGAGTTGAGGCCTTTTTCAGCCAGTAACGTAGTACGTACTTTTGTGGTAATCCAAGAATCTTTCATCCGCGCTGTCTTAGAAATCGAGGATTCTATCGTGATTTCATTATAAATCCGTTTGACGTTGGGTGTACGTGAGGCAATTTGATAAGCGCGGTCGCGTAGGGCAGAAGTATCTGCTTGTCCAACCAGCAAGGCAACATGGTTAAAGACCAAGATGGTAACATGGGAATGGTCTTCCAGTGCGGGATCTTGGTTGAGCCAGTTTTGCGCAAACTGGGTGGAGTTATGATCTTGCTGAATGGTTTTCATGCTGCGGCTATCATCGGCAACTGCTTTGCCAGTGACACCGGCTGCAGCCCCCACGGCGAGTACTGCTGGCACTACACAACTAGACAAAGAAACAGTAAATCCTATGCTAAGACCCATGAATAGCATAGTAGGTATTAGGCGAGCGGGAGTGAACATGTGGTTTGCTCCTCGGGTAGGTGTGTGGGGAATAAGACGGTATCAATTAAATCGCAAATGCAATGCAAGACCAGCAAATGCGTTTCTTGGATACGGGCGGTTTGGGTGGCCGGCACTCGGATTTCTACATCGGGTGCTTGTAAAAGAGGTGCCGTGATGCCACCGTCTCGCCCTGTCAGTAAAATCACATGGGCTTCGCGCGCATGTGCTGCATGAATCGCTTCTACAATATTTTTAGAGTTCCCACTGGTGGTAATGGCAATCACTACATCGCCCGCTTGGCCTAACGCTTTAATCTGTTTAGAAAACACTTCATGATAATGATAATCATTCGCGATGGCTGTGAGCGTGGAGGTATCAGTTGTCAGTGCAATGGCAGGCAGACTGGGGCGTTCTGTTTCAAAACGGTTCAGTAACTCGGCTGAGAAATGTTGTGCATCTGCCGCCGACCCGCCGTTTCCACACACTAAAATTTTACAGTTGTTCAATAATGCATCAATGCATAGCATAGCGGCTTGTTCAATTGCAGGCCCTAGGCACTCTGCAGCAGTGCGTTTTGTGTTTATACTTTGCTCAAATTGCA
>Ga0155640_1024_pt2 | contig 9869 bp, 9 predicted proteins | sample RifCSPhighO2_12_FD_107297 | JGI IMG/M metagenome (GOLD analysis project Ga0155640, IMG submission 107297) | Gammaproteobacteria bacterium RIFCSPHIGHO2_12_FULL_45_9 | reverse complement strand
TATTGTTTTATTGTGGTAGGCTGGCTATGTACCCATAGAAAAGTCGGAAGAACCTAAAAAAATAACCGCTCTACTTCTACTGGCGCGGACGCACTAGGCTTGCCCCTTTATCTGGCAATAACTCTCGAAACTCATTCAGAATAGTCATAACACTCTCTGTGACTTTCGCGCCCTGATATTTTCTCTTAGTAAATAGAAATCCAGCAAAATTACGTGGCTTATATAAAAGTTGCGAAAATGCATTACTCTGCGAGAGAAAGTCTGCTACAACAGCTTGCTGTTGAGCAGCTGGTAAAGCGTGGACCATATGAATAAATGCAGAAACTAATTGCAGTCGACGGTCATTAAGCTTTTCCATGTCACCGGCACTGATCACATTTACCTGCCGCATAGAAAGCAACATCGTAACCAATATTTCTGCGCGCATTTGCGGTGCTGAAAATGCCTCCCCTATAGCACTCATTGATGGAGAGGTTTTACTCTCTAATGTAAAATTAGCGTGATGGCTTGCAAGAATTTGAATCACGGACAAATGCCCGTTACACGCTGCAACATGGCCAGGTGTCCATCCTTCGTCAGTGACTTGGTTAACCTGTGCACCCGCAGAAATCAACACATCTATCATCTGCGCACAACCCTCTTGTGCAGCAACATACAATGGAGACAACCCATGCTCATCTTTTAAATTCAAATTTGCCTGATGTTTAGCTAACAAACTCATTAAATCAATAAAGTTATTCTGCGCGGCAATGTGAGCCACTGACCAGCCTTTCATATTACGTGCATTCAGATTAACACCAACTGCAATTAAATTCTCCATAGCAAGTTTATCATTAGCTGCCGCTGCAACATGTGCCAGAGTCACCCCCTCTGCAGTTACCCGTTTTGCTATCTCTCTAGACACGGGATGTTCTGCACGAAATCTAGCAAGACTTGCTTGTAAAGTAGGTAGCGATGAGTCATTGCCAGCCGCATACATAGACACATTCAATGCAACATATTCGTCTGCACCGCACTCCCTACCTAATATCGAATATAGAAAATAATAAGCTATTTGCTCTGTATCAATCAGCGGATAATCAGGCAATATATTTGCATCCATGAGTCGCCATTGATTGCTGTCGGGGAGATAGCGCAACCCTATACTATGCGAAGCACTATCCATGCAAATAGCTAACTCAGCGCTTTCTGGAAGGCCCCCACTACTTGCTGCCTTCAGCTGTCTTGCTAATGCATTAAAAAACGCCTGCCATTCACTAAATCGGTATATACCTGGTTCTGTATATACCTTTACTATTCCACCCCGCTTTTGCAAACTAATAGGCATAGTCACTTTGGCCGTTTCTTCTAATTCAGCTTGAGAAAAAACCTTGGGAAAAATCTTACCTGAATATTGACCAGGTCTATGGCTGAGCTCCACTGCATCAAAAAAAGCTAATATCTCTAAAAGCTTATATTCATCTTCTGTTAAATGATCTCCATGCCTCTGTTGTACTGCATGCACTTTAATGGGTAAATCCTCTGTCACACAAATATGCCGTAATCTTTCTAAAAATTTACCCTCTCCGCCACAAGCTACCGCCTGCGCCCACATAAGAATCAGCCCATTACATAACCCTTCCTTGTGATAGGAATAACCTAACCGACGCATTTGCTCGATCAAGGTTTGATGACTAGGTTCGGCTGGTTGTGAAAACATGGACGAATCCCTTATAGATAGTTGATGAGGTTACCCCCAATTATAGTGTATATGGGGTTGCGGCATACGTATGAACATAACAACTTATGGTACAATGCCTCTCTTTAAAATAATCACTTGCAGCCTATGCTCACAACTCAGCAAAGAAAACCGTGGTTCCCACTAGGACTATTGATTTTATTGGGTTTTATCTGGGGAACCGGTTATTCAATTGCGCGCTTTGCCACCACTAACGGCGTGCCACCGCTCGGCTATAGCTTTTGGCAAGCAGTCGGACCTGCATTATTACTTAGCTTGTTTTTAAAATCCAAGCGGCAAACCCAGCAGTTTTCAGTCCCCTTATGCCGTTATTACCTCATTTGTGGATTAACTGGCATTGTTATCCCTAATACAACCATGTATTTTGCCGCGCCGCACTTGCCTGCTGGCATTTTAGCCGTTGTGGTCAATACGGTTCCCATCATTACTTACCCCATTGCCTTACTTAGCCGAATGGAGTCATTCAATTGGCTACGCCTGGGTGGAGTATTCTGTGCCATGCTAGGGTTAATGTTGATCTTACTACCCCAAACTAGCCTGCCGTCACCTGATATGATTCCCTGGGTATTATCGGTATTAATCACCCCCTTATCCTTTGCCATCTGCGCGATCTATATTGCTCGCTGGCAACCCAGCCAAGAACGAAATCCCTTAGCCTTATCGCGAGGTATGCTGATTTTTGCCAGTTTACTACTCTTCCCCTTAGTTTCACTCAGTGGGAGCTTTTATGCATTGCACTGGCCACTCTCCACGCCCGATTGGATTATTTTGTTAGAAATTTTGCTATCCAGCGTAGGTTATGTTTTATTTTTTAAGCTGATCCATATCGCTGGCCCGCTTTATTACAGCCTAGTTGATACCATTGTTGCCCTCACTGGTTTACTCTGGGGTTGGCTATTATTCCATGAAAAACTCAATGCCTGGTCTAGCGCAGCTGTTCTGCTCATTTTATTTGCACTTTTCCTTGTCACCAAACAGCAGCAATTTGTGTTAAAATTCGCGAGGCTTGCGGTCACCCCTAAATAAGGTACGGTATTTTATGCTAAGACGTTTACTACCACGTCAAGACAACTTTTTTGATTTATATCAGCAAACAGCGGATAAACTAGTTTGTGCTGCATTTGAATTTTCCAAGATGCTGCAAGACTTAAAAAATCAACAGCACTATGTCGATGCCATTGCCCGTTATGAACAAGAAGCAGATCAAATTGCCAATACCACTTTCGAGCTACTGCATAAAACCTTTATCACCCCGATGGATAGAAATGACCTCCATCAACTCACTGGTAGTCTCGATGATATTCTTGATCTAATTAATCGCTGCGCGCAGCGCTTTCCTTTTTATCATCTCAAGCAAGCTCCACCTGAAATGATTAAGCTGGCACAACTCAGCGCCCAATGCTGCCGCTTCCTAAAAGAGGCCATTGATAGTTTGCACTCCCTAAAAAATGCGGCGTCTATTTTTCAGCGCTGCAATGAAATTGATCGCGTAGAAGGCGAAGCACATCAAGTAGTTTTAGCTGGCGAAAAGAAATTATTTATGGAAGAAAATGAGTTTAAAGAATTCTTTAAACTCAAAGATATTTATGGACACACCAAGTCCGTCATCAACCGCTGTCAGGACGTGTCCAACCTCATCAAAGGCATGATACTCGAGTACCTATAATGGATTCCACGCCACTTATTTTATTTACCATTTTTTTGGCACTTGCGTTTGACTTCCTCAATGGTTTTCATGATGCGGCCAATTCCATTGCTACTATTGTTTCTACACGCGTTTTAAAGCCGCATTGGGCCGTCGTCTGGGCTGCATTTTTTAATTTCATCGCATTTTTATTTTTTGGTTTGCATGTTGCCAATACTATTGGCACTGGCTTGATAGATCCCTCAATTATTAATACGCAAGTCATTCTTTCTGCACTACTTGGTGCCATTATTTGGAATCTATTTACTTGGTATTATGGCTTACCCTCTAGCTCATCACATGCATTAATTGGTGGGTTACTCGGTGCAGGTATCACACAGGCGGGATTATCCCCATTAAAATGGCTAGGTATTAGCAAAGTGCTGGTCGCCATTGTGGTCGCACCAATCATCGGTATGATTGTAGGTGGTTTATTAATGTTTATCACCACACGCTTATGTTTTTATTCTACACCATCGCGCGTTGATCGTTGGTTTCGTAAACTGCAATTTGTCTCTTCTGCCATGATTAGCTTAGGCCACGGTAGTAACGATGCCCAGAAAACTATGGGTATTATCGCTATTTTATTGTATTCATCCCATTGGCTTGGTGATACTTTCTACGTACCGTTCTGGGTAATCGTCACTTGTAACTTTATCATTGCCCTCGGCACGTTTTTTGGCGGTTGGCGCATTGTTAGAACCATGGGGATGAAAATTACCAAGCTCAAACCAATCGGAGGTTTCTGCGCAGAGACTTCCAGCTCACTCACTTTACTAGCAGCGACTAGCCTAGGTATTCCAGTGTCAACGACGCATACTATTACCGGATCGATTATGGGTGTAGGCTCAATTTACAGCACATCAGCCGTGCGCTGGGGTGTAGCAAAGAATATTGTGTTAGCGTGGATTTTCACAATACCAGCGGCAGGGTTAGTAGCGTCGGGGGTATGGTGCTTGGTGAGTTGGTTGAGATAGATACTTACTATCCCAACCTAAGAGCACATGCTTATAACCTATTATTTAACTCTCTTTCATCCGCGGCCCGCTGATATTCAAATCTTGCAAAAGCTTCTTCACGCGCACTCTGCGCAAAGTGACCCGGCGACCCTGCACCAGTCAAGAGTCGAGGACTAGCTAACGGTTGAATCTCCGCCTGCGCAGGAGCACCAGCAAGTTGCTCGCCTATATCCCCTACCCTAGCTAACCGCTGATGAATAGCTATCACTTTATCAGTGACATCAGCAGCCAGTTGATCAGCTCGATGGCGAAGCCCTTCAACTTGCATACCGTCTTCGCTCATCAGGAGGAGATCAGCATCTACCCCTCCCCTTTGTTGAACAACCCAGGCTTGAATAGCTAGTTGTGCAGTACTCACCCTATCCTGCGCCTTTATCTGGCCCGCTAGCACCTCTGCCACTACTGTCTCAGCCTCGTTTATCTGCGCCACCGCACCCTTGGTCTGTGCTGTACGTGCTAAGAAAAGCGCCCTATCTGCATCAACTTCGGCAAAAAATATGGCGTCCGATGCCTGCTCTAACATCTCACGTATTTCATCCGCTGAAGTAAGCGGAGTAATCGTGGGGTGTACCGTTGACGTCGCTAGTTGCGGTTCTTCGCCTACATCCGCGGTTTGTGGACGTAGCGCCATCGCCATTTCAGCTGCAACCTCCTCCCGCATACGGTCATACACAGCGGTAGCCTCTACGTTGAGCGCATCCTCTTTCGACTTACGCAAGGTGTAAGCTTCTTGTGTACTATCATCCATATCAACAATGTCATCCGATGTAATTTTGCCAAAGTCACGCTCCGACATAGTGCTTATCTGTTCTGCGGTGAGACGTGGCCTTCTACTTCTACTCATGGGTAATTCCTCGTTCCTAACTAAAAGCCATATTCATGGCACCAAGCGCTAATCTAAAGATATAGCCAGACCAATATGCGCCGGCAACGGATTTTTCGATATTACAATAATTACCCTTATCCAGCACGGCATGAGTCAACATGCCAGCAGAAGAAGCGATAAACATGACGATATTCCCGTCTACTATAATTTTCTTATATAGTCTCGCCTGGGCGTTTTGAGCAAACGCTGCAGAATTAGCGCCTAAGGTAGCCACCTCTGCCAAACACTCTGCAGAAGAAATTGCTCGCGCGCTATAGTGTTGGCTGTAACTATTACCTAGCATGATTGCATCATTGGAAATGTCATGAGCAGCAGCGGTCACATCAAAACTTGGCTCATTGGCATATTGCTTGGCATAGCTCATTGTTTTATCTTCAAGAACACGCGCACTATCAGCGGGGCTCGCATAGACAGTTTGCGCAGAAATTAAAGCTAGTCCTACAGAGATTGCTGCAATTAAAAAACGGACTCTCATACATTCCTCCTTAGATAAAGGTAATATCGATATTATCCTATCTGATTTTATTTGCGATGGCTACTACACTCATGTGTCGAGGCTGTTGTCATTGCGATATGAATCTTTGACAAAATAAAGTAAGAGAATGGAAATCATCACAAAGAACGGCAGAACCCATAAATAGGTAAAGAAATTTTGAGAAGAACTGGTAAGAAATAAATAAGGAACAAACATGAGTATGGTATTAAATAAAAATACGCCAGTATTGGTCAAGCTTAATGCTACACCGCGAGTATTGTCTGACGATATTTCGCTAACAACCGTGTAAAATAACATTGACCCGGAAAGGAAGAAGCCAATAAAGAAGGCAATAGTGTCACTCAAAATCAGACTATTAAAATTAAAGTGCGGCAAGTAAAGCCCGAGCAGTAAAGCCATATTACCTAACGCTAACGATACATGAATAACGAGTGTTCTAGACTTCAGCAGATTAGAAATATAGCCAAGCAACGGTGTGCCAATGCCAATCCCTGCAAAAATAATGGCGCTCATGATCAATGCATTACTTGTTGTGACAGCATAGAACACTTGAACATCGGTATACCAAAAACCTGCATAAGCTAGCAGCACACCAAATGTGGTAGCGGCAGAAATGGCACATAGCCACACCTGCGGATTGCCAAAAGATAATTTGAGTGCCTTGGACAGTGAAATAGTTCCAATGGCTTGTTTCGTTTTTGGTGATTTAACAACTAGTATGGTTAAGATAAATAGAATAAATCCAAAAATCGCTAGATACTTATACAGCTCACTCCAAGGATGCGTGTTTAATGCCGTCTTGAACATATAGTGGATCACACCGGTCAATACGCAAGATACAGTTTGCGTTAACCCAAACAAGATAGGAAATAGTCGAGGTGCAAACCATTGAGAAATCAGCACGGCAGCGGCAATAAAAGCAAAGGAACCCCCCATACCTTGCAGAAGGTTGGAAAGTGAAAAAAGTGCTAAATTATGTGCGTAAGAAATAAGAATATTACCAAGGGCTAGCAACAACACACCTAGGCTAATAACCATTTTGCTGTTAAAGCGATCAAGCAAATATCCTGCCGGAATTTGCATCAAAGCAAACCCAATAGTGAATGAGCCAACAGCGTAAGCCACCTCGACATTGGATAAGTTTAATGATGTTTTAATTGCAGCTGAAAATACCGCAGCCGCTGTATTTAGACAAAAAGCATAGATAACAAAAAGGGTAGCAACAAACCAGACGAGCAATCCATAAGCTGTTCTCACTATGACAAACTCCTTTTGTCAATCTACAAACCGGTTGAAAACACACAGACATATAAGGTATAGCACATGGTGAGTATATCAACAAGTAAACAGCGAGCGGCCTATAATATATTGATAATATTATATTTATTTTTAATATCTAGGGCAGGACGCTCCCCCCCCTTTGAAAAAAAGAGGGACTTTGGGCTTTTGTGGTTCACTTTGACTTAGACGCTTTCTTTTTTTCTCCCAACACCACACACACCAAGCCGCAGGTAATAAATAGCATGGCAATAACCATATGCAAGTCGAGAGGTTCGTGCAGGAGGATGACAGAAAAGATAACCCCGCTGACAGGTACACCTAAAAAACTAATTGAGGTGAGCGTCGAGGGCAGCTCTTTGGATAGCTTAGACATGCCAAAGAACCCAAACGCCGTAGCAACCACCGCCGTATAAGATAAGGTCGTAATCGAAGTCAGGTTCAACTGTAAATCCGGATGCGGCTGCAAAACAAGAGCGACGATTAATACCATTACACTCCCCACCAATAGCTGCCATGAAACCAACTCAATTGGCGTGTGATGCCACGTCATATATCTTGCACACAAAATAGAAATTGAGAAAGAGACAGAAGCTCCCATTAAAAAAATGGCGCCCACTACGGTACGAGTGTTGGTCCAATCCATTTCCCAAGGATTCAACATGATGACCACACCAATCAGTCCCAAGGTAAACCCTACCCATTTAAGTGTGGAATTGAACTCTTTAAAGAAAAAAATGGCCATGGGCATAACCCACAACGGTGTCGTATAGACTAAGATCGCGGACGTTCCACTCTGCTGGACATCCAAGCCTAAGTTGATGAATAAAATAAAGAGCCCAATTTGGAACACGCCTAAGCTAAAAATCATGGGTAAGTCTTTGAGCGTAGGAACGATCAGCTTTTTTATATAGGCAGCAAGCGCAAACATGACAACAGTTGCATAAAGCAATCGCAATGAAGCAAACCAGAGTGGCGGAATGAAAGTAAGACCTGCTTTGTTAGCTGGCCAACTTAAGCCCCACGCTAAAACAACAATGACGAGTAAAGAATAAATGCCGCGGCTGGGTGGATTTGCAGGCCCTTGCATTAAAATTCTCCAGGCTAAAGGTAATTAGTATATCACAGGAGAATGGATGGGTTCCCCCGCCTAGCACCATCAAGCAATAAGTCCCTTACTCCGCAAAAACTCACGAGCCACTCTGGCAGGACTGCGTTTCTTTAAATCCACCAAATAATTTAACTGTTGAATAGTATGATCATCAAGCGTTTGTGCTAGTTTTTCCAGGACTGGCACTAGCTCAGGATAGGACTGCAAAACAGAAGACCGTACAATCGGCGCGCCATCATAGGGTGGAAATAACCCTCTATCATCTTCTAAGATAGTTAAGTGGTAAGCAGGAATACGCCCATCAGTACTAAATGCCAAAATAACATCCACATCTTTACGGTGGATCGCCTCATACATCAACGTCGGTTCCAACTCTTTGATTGCTTTAAAACGTAAGCCATACTTTTGCTTCAATCCAGGCAAACCATCATAACGGCGGATAAAATCAGCGTGTGTGCCAATGACTAAGCGTGGCGCTAATGCCACTAAATCGCTCACTGTGCGCAAATGATACCGTTTAGCAAAGTCTTCCCGCACCGCAATTGCCTGCGTATCGTTAAAACCCATAGGTAACATCCAGGTGATTTGAAAACGATTTTGATATTCGCTTTTTACATAGTGGTATAATTTATCTCGATTCATTCCGCTATAAGATTGGTGCAGCGTATTAATATAAGCAGTACCGGTATAGGCAGCATACAGATCAATTTCATTATGTCGCATTGCATCAATTAAAATAGCGGCTGCGCCAAGATTAAACTTGCGTTTTACTTTCAGTGCAGTATTTTTTTCTATCAATTGCGCCATGATTTCGCTTAGTAAAATCTGTTCAGTAAAATTACCACTACCGATGCGAATCACTTGCGCATGACGGTCAGCGACCATCAGCCGACCAGAGGTTACTATTAAGGGGAATCCTAAAAATAAAGCCATCAATCCAATCAATATATAGGATTGAGATTTAGCACGATAAACTTGCATGCGTATTTCAATGCGATAAATGAGAGAATCTAACAATAAAGCTAAGGCAGCGGCAGGAATAGCGCCAAGTAATAACAAGCCAGTGTCGTTTAATGCCAAACCGCGATTAATAAAATCACCCAATCCCCCTGCACCAATAAAGGCAGCTAACGTCGCCATGCCCATCGATATGGTCGTGGCAATGCGGATGCCAGCAATGATAGTAGGTCTAGCTAGAGGCAACTCGACTAGCCATAAACGCTGCCAAGCGGTAAAGCCTAGCGCATCAGCGGCTTCGAGATTAGCGAGCGCAACCTGCGTAATGCCAAGCACGGTATTGGTGGCAATGGGTAGGATGGCATAAATAGCCAAGGTGATAATAGCTGGCTTGGATCCTATGCCAAAAAATGGCAATAAAAAAACTAGCAGTGCCAACCCAGGAATCGTTTGCAATACACTAGCCAAGCCGATGACCCAACGTCGCAATACAGGCCGCCGTGCAGCAATGAGCCCAAAGGGAATGCCAATCAACAAGGCAATGCCCACCGCTGACGTGACTAAGTGTAATTGCTCGACAACTTTAACGCCTAACTCGGGAAGGTTTTCCCAAATAAAATTCGGTATGTTCAAGTGTTATCCTCAGTGGTTTCTTACCCCCTCACCCTAGCCCTCTCCCCCACACAAAACATGGCGGGAG
>Ga0155640_1018_pt3 | contig 9888 bp, 5 predicted proteins | sample RifCSPhighO2_12_FD_107297 | JGI IMG/M metagenome (GOLD analysis project Ga0155640, IMG submission 107297) | Gammaproteobacteria bacterium RIFCSPHIGHO2_12_FULL_45_9 | reverse complement strand
CGCCTGCTTATGCATAAATGCAAGCTGGAAAATACTCGCTTGACCCGCCCATAAATGAACGGGATTGCGCTCGCCATTCGTTCAAATCCCCAAGACCGTTACATACGAAATCGTTAACATACTACGTCACACCGGAAACTTCCCGTCTTTTGAGCGGATGCTGGATGTTTATATTTCTTCTACGCAGGAAAGCACAGATGCTTTTCTGATCCAGTTCTTACGAGAACATTTTCTTAAAGAGGAAGCATTATTCTATAATGCCCGATTGCGACTTGAGCAATCTGCTTATTATCCGGAAGAAGATCTCCAGTACATCCAAGATCACCTACAGACATTGTCAGCAAGCACCACTGTATCCCATGGCATCACTTTTTATTATCAGTTGTTAGCCGATCTACTCGCGGGTCTTGAGGTTGAGGTTGATGTAGATCACCCTTCTCAGGCAATCGCAATCAGTTTAAGGTGTATGCGTAATGTGATACATGCGTTAGCAGAAAACATGCCTTATTTCACAGAGCACTTTTCACAATTCATGCTATCGATTTCACGTATCTTCGATGAAATAAAATGCTTATTAACGTATAGACCACAATACTGTTTTGCCGATTTACAAACGCACTTATCTCAATTCATCGAGCACACCCATAGAAGGAAACCTACGCACGTTTCAATTGCGAGCTCTGGTATGCATGCAATTAGCCAAGGGATCACATGCATTTTGAATGACATTAAGCGCCGCAAGTCGCATCGCGGTAAGTCACATTATCATCATAGTATCATGGTAGAATCAGGATATTATTATGAAATTGAAACAGTCTTAGAACATATGCTCCCATTTCGTCGGGAAAAGGGGGAGGGGGAGCGTGATACCACGCGACTTTATCTTGCTGTAGACACAGCACCCAATGGGAGTCAGCATGTACAATACACACAATCGCCGGCAACAGATGATGCCACACATCATTTCCTGGACTTCATGATCTTATCTGCTGTAGATAATATATCGACCTCTCATCCAGGACACCACTCACATGACATTATTGGCTTGATCAATAGTCAGTTCCGGTTAAGAGAGGAGATACAGAGCAAAGATCCTTTGTATGTGCTCATTGATACAACGATGGAAAACATTCGATACATATATACTCCCTTATTGTTATTAAAATTTGAAAAATACATTCAGACCGGCCACCTGCTGATCCTAACTACGCATAGTATGAATAAACAGCTTCAATTGGGATTAGATAGCATGTTTTGTGGAGTAACAGCCATTCATTATCAACCAGCAGCCTTTCCAGTGATCAAGGATTACTATGATCATGTGTGTATGACAGATTGGCTGGAAACGGATACGACGTTTCAAGTAGTCACGCACATGCTGACACATGCAGGCCAAGCTTTTGCACGCTATACCAAGCTGATAGAGGAAAATACGCGCTTTGTATACGAGCAAGTGGTGCCTTGCACATTATTCGATACCAATCTGTCCCCCTTTGTGTCTATTGATTTACCCTATACAACTGACATATACCACAATCCCTGGAATTTTCTCACTATTCGTATCAACAATGCGCTATATACATCCCATCGTCAGTTGATCGAGGACCGCATTATACAGCGACTCGAGACACTCGGTGTCAATGATAGAGATGGGTATGGATTTGCGGAAACAAGCTACATCACCATTAGCACAAATCTCATCCGAATTAGTTTGGGATTACTCGTATCAGAAGCACAATCAAGGACCCTAGTCGAGTCTGTATGCCAAGTACTAGAAGCTATTAATCAGCGACAATGCTGTTATCCGCTTTATCTCGCAGCAGCAGAAGGGCGTTTAGATCGTGTCAACGAACTGCTGCAAGAAGATTCAAAAACACGACCGGAAGGAGGACTACCAGGTCCTCTGATGAGACTAGGTCCTCAGATGGCTACCCCGCTCCTACTCGCTGTTGAGGGAAGGCATGTTGAAGTCGTGCGTGTACTCCTACAACAACAAGATCCTTTGTTTTCCACAGCACGTATGGGGAGACAGATGACACCGCTCATTGCTGCTGCAAGCAAGGGGTATTGTGAGATTGTAGAATTACTCGTAGGGTATTGTGAGTCTGCTCCAGAAAAGGCACAAGCACAGATCATACCTCGTATGGCGCGCGACCGAACGCAACTCGCTGTCGTGTTTCAGGCGGAAATCCAGAAACAAACACCCAATCCAGACATTCTGGCTGCTTGTCTATTAGCAGGTATAGATTACAGTAGCCACACAACACAATTGGAAACGATGCGGGTCACAAACCCGATGATGGATAAGACATTAAATACCCTGAAAACAAAACAGGATCACACCCAATCAGCTTTGATGACACAGAGCTTCTTAGCACAGACCACGAATGTCCACTCTGAGCACAACTTACCTGAGGAAAAGACACGAAATGGCATATTCTCAACAAATGCGATATGATGCATTTTTTAGGCTGTTTTTGAGGATATTGCATGATTACGACCGACCAACCCACCCGCCGTAAACGCCCGCTTTCTGTTTTTATGTTAGTAATGATTAATGTCATTGCGATTGACAGTTTGCGTAATTTATCTACTAATGCTGCCTTTGGATTAGGGGTACCCTTCTACTATTTACTGGCCACACTCTTTTTTATGTTACCGTGCGCTTGGATTATCGCAGAACTGGCAACCCATCACCCCAAAACAGGGGGTGCCTATGTGTGGGTTGAACGTGCCTTCGGTCCTCCCTGGGGCTTTGTCACGATCTGGTTACAGTGGATTTATAATGTGTTCTGGTACCCTACTATTCTTTCGTTTATCGCTGCCAATATTGCCTATTTATTTAATCCCGAGCTGGCCAATAGTGTGAGCTTTATGCTCCCCATGACCTTAGGACTGTTCCTCATTTCAACTGTGTCCAATAGTTTTGGTATGCGACTATCAGGTGAAGTCAGCACGGTGTGTGCCATTGTGGGCAGTATACTGCCCATGCTCTTTATTACGGTGTTAGGCATTATGTGGATTGCCTATGGCAAACCACTGGCTATCACACCGACGCTCCACCATTTCTTCCCTGCACTTGGAGAAACGGGTCATGCGGCCTTTCTGGTGGTCATTCTCTTTAGTTTATTTGGGCTAGAAATGTCGGCAGTTCATGCGGGTGACGTAGAACACCCGACGCGAAATTATCCGCGCGCCCTGCTATATTCTTCTTTATTAATTATCCTCACACTCACCTTAGCCTCTACCGCCATTGCGATGGTAGTACCGCATAATACGCTGAATATTATCACGGGTTTAGATCAAGCATTATCCCAATTTCTAGATGCATTTGGCCTACGATTCTTGTTACCCATTGCATTAATTGCCATGGTATTCGGGGGGTTTGGTAATATGTCTGCCTGGGTCATTGGCCCTCCCCGTGGAATGGCCGTTGCAGCACAAGAAGGCTACGCCCCGGCTAGCTGGGGCAAACTCAGTAAGACAGGCATTCCAATCACCTTGCTCTGGATACAAGCAGGGCTGGTCATTGTCATTTCGAGTTTATTTTTGTTATTACCCTCTCTCAGTACTGCATACTGGGTGTTGAGTAACTTAACGGCTGAACTGGCATTACTGTTTTATGTCTTCTTATTCGCAGCAGCATGGCGCTTACGATACCATAACCCCGCTCCTGTGCCTGCCCATGCCTATCGTATTCCCGGTGGGAATGGGGTCATCGGCTTTGTATGCTGTTTGGGGTTATCAGCCTGCCTTTTCGGTATCGCCATCAGCTTCATGCCCCCCGATAATATTCCATTACCCAGCACTACTTGGTATGAAAGTTTATTAGTTGGCGGAATGATTCTGTTTTCTTTGCCACCCTTCTTGTATTACACCTGGAGAAAACGCAAGAAGATGCGTGCGTTGCGTTAATAACGGGCCCCTATCTTAAACTATCGTTCTAAATTGTCCGAAATTCGGGGTCCACTTTACCCTGATCCGACTAATACTACGTTAAGAAATGTATATTAATATTATTGAAAATAAATATAAAAGCACATATTGGGAGATTACAGAATGACACGCAACATATCAGAACCAAATTATTACGCCTTATTAGGTGTGTCTACAGAGGCTACCCCTGAAGAAATAAAACATGCGTATAGAACTTTGGCACTCAAGAATCATCCTGATAAAATTGATAAAGACGATACCCAGCTGTTGCAAGAAGCTACAGCTACTTTTCAAGCTATCAGCAATGCCTACGAAATCTTGCGCGATCCCACGCAGCGCGCACAATATGATGATCGGTCCCGACAGTCTTCTGAATCGATACCTCATATGGGTGCTACAAGCAACTCCTTTTTCAATCCTAATTTTACACGTCAGGCAGCGCATTCCACTGCATCTGCTGATCACACTACATCGGATACACCACCTCGGCAACCTCATCGCCCTGAAACTTATGCAGTCAAACCCATTGAACCATTCCTAGAAACCGTGATTGATACCGATGACATCTCGCATCTCCAATCTTACCTCGCAACACAAATGCACAAAGATGCTAAATTACTGCATACCATTTTTTATTATGCGGGCAAAAAAGGAAAAGGGGAGATTTTTAAGCACATGATTGAGCAGTACCACTGCGATCCAGAATTAACCGTTTCTGGCATTCCAGTCAAACCTACCCATTATCAGTTCGCCTCCGGCAAAATGATCAAGGTAGTGGCCATCAATGGGCATCTGGCGTTAGTTCGATATTTAGTAGAACACCATCGGGTAGGCATTGAATCTTGGGATTATAGTGATTGCTGGAAAGGTACTATATTAAGCTGTACAGCACGTGCAGGTCATGCGGATGTTGTTGAATATTTACTGCAGCATGGCGCTAGAGTAGATTGGCGCGCCCCAAAAAACTTGCTTCAACAGGCTATCCTCTCTGACAATCCCGCAATCATTCGCTTATTGGTTGAATCTGGTGCGGCGGTTAGTCAGGACGCTTTACAAACTGCGTTCCTCGTTGGGAATACAGACATTATCAATTATCTCTTATCACAAAAACCCGGTATTCAGAATCACAACTTTGATCAGTTTACACCACCCGCTGTATTTATCCTGCTGAGTGGAAGACTAGACGCTATTCAGTCTCTCGAGACAGACTATGGGTTTGATCTATTAGCACCCTTTCGCTCTTGCTCATCAACAACACTGCACTTAACATTAATTTCAGCAGCAGCTTACAGTGGTAGTTTAGCGGTATTACGTTATATATTGGACACAAAAGGACTGCGCACACTCTTAACACATACTGATACTGCAGAAAAGTGTTTGCATTACGCATTGATGAGTGCAGCAGGAAAAAAAGTATTATTAATCCCGGATGAAATACCGCATACAATCAGCTCAGATGAGCAAATTACCATTATGCGTTATCTCTTAGAAGATTTATGCATGCCTATTTCACATACAGCCATCAAAACAGTTTTGAAACAATTACTGTCCAACGATATTGCGATAAGAGCTTACTTACACAGCCGAATCCCCACATTACCCAACGAGATCAAATTACTTCTACAAACCGTTTCGCGCGCCGGATTTGATCAGTTGAATATTCCTGAACTCTTTCGTGTAGCGCATTACTTGCAAGAAGAAGATCCCTGTTCCGAGTATATCGACTTCTCTCTCAATCAACTCAGAGAACAACGTCATCTTTCTTTAGAGCAATTGGCTGAATTAGCACAAGCAGATGAGCAATTCAAAATAGATGCCCTGTTTTACTATGCACAGCGGCAATTTCGTGACAATCTCGAACCCCTCCAGCGGTTAATCGCGCTAGGCGCCAGCGCGAATGCCCATAATGCATGGGGGAAGAGTGTCTTGAATCATGCATTCCAGTTTAGCACTTATGATCTGTTCAATCTTGACAGAAATTATACTGCCATTGTGAAATTTTTGATTGAGCACGGCGCTGATGTGCATGAAAGAACACAAGAAAATGAATCTGTGTTTGATGCTCTCAAAGACCATCCTGAATTTAAAGCGCAATACAGCAGATGCTCTGCGCGTAGGAGCACAGGAAGAGATCACACTCTTCAAGCAAAACAACCCGATGTTTCAACGGCTTACAAACCATTACGACAATTGTCACGATATGAATATATTCCATCTACTAATTGGACCCTTATCAGCGCCACGCATCGCACCTGTTTTTTAGAAACAATAGATGCCAGCGAATGCATAGAAATCTTGTCTATGCAACTCCCTGAGGATATTAAAGGTCAGTTATCATCAAAGGCATTAAAAACACAACTTTCTGCACTGTTAGAACACCCTCGAAATGATCTCGCGATTTGTGACATTAATGATACTGTGGGAGCGGGTGTATTTGCATCAGCGGATATTCCAAAAGACACGGTCTTATGTTTTTACGCAGGCACATTAATCCGTGGCAAACCCACGATACGTGATGACTATGCGCTGGGATATTACGGCACGGATATTTCCATTACGTCACAGCACCATCGCGGTATTGCAAGTCTCTTCCAACACTTACCCAAACCATTAAGAATGCCTGATTTCGCACTGTGTCACACGCTCTTGAACATGCAAGCTCAACCCATGTCCCAACACGAGTTAAAGTTAAGTCACGATCTCTATACGGTTACTTTTGCAGAAGAATACGACGCTACTCAACTCGCAACAGCGAATATTCGTTTAGAGTATGTTGTTTTTCGTGGCTATCCGGTCGTACTATTGGTTACCGATCAACCAATCTCACGTGGTGATCAACTGGGTTTTGATTATGGACATGCTTATTGGCACAGTCGACAACAGGTACCGGAATTATTTGATCGCACGGGTGCTGTGATTCCAGCCAATTACTACAAGCGGACATTTGGTCAGTTGAATATAGATGATTTTCAATACGTGGGGAATCTGACATCACTCATTGAAAAACTTGAACTCGATGCCAAAGAGATCACTTTGACCAACTCAGCAGGGATCAAAAAAACAGTCTCTGCAATGAAACTGACAAGTGCCTTAATCCAAGCACATGCCATCACTTATGAGGAAGCAGCTGCATTACCCACACATGCTGACCTGGCTCCATCGAATACAGCACCACTGTTCTCGGTTGCCAATCTGGAACAGTTAAGAACTGCGATGCTCGATTTTCATGCACAATTAGGCGGTAGGGTAAGTACTCTGCGCTGATGGGCCACATCTTCAGCTGAGGGAGGGGGCAAAGTGGGAGGGGAAAAATCCATTCCCGATGAGTATATAGCCCTGAAAAGGGAAATGAAGTGCCGTTGACAGGTATGAATCGCTATAGGTATAATTCGGTCTTGAAGGTGGCTGACTGAGCCTGCGTTAGCGTTGAGAGAGTTATGTTGCCTTACGTGGCGTAGAGAGAAATAAGATGCCTGTTGGTAAATTTTTAGACCCTAAAAATGACGTTGCTTTTAAACGCGTTTTTGGCACAGAGAAAAATAAAGATATCTTAATTCATTTTTTGAATGACATGCTGACCTTTAAAGAAGGCTTGCCCATTGTTGATGTCACTTTTTTAAAAACCGTGCAAGACCCTGAGATTATTGTTCATAAAACAAGCATTGTTGATGTGCTGTGTAAAGATGAAAAGAAAAATATTTACATTGTTGAAATGCAGGTTGCGAAGGAAAAAGGCTTTGAAAAGCGAGCGCAGTATTATGCCTCTAAGGCATACATTTCGCAGTCGCACGTGGGAGAAGCCTATCACGATTTAAAAGAGGTTATTTTTCTAGCTATTGCCGATTTTGAGATGTTTCCCGGTAAAGCAGCCTATAAATCAGATCATCTCATTTTAGATCGTGAAACCCATGAGCATGACTTAAGAGACTTTTCGTTTAGTTTCTTAGAGTTAACGAAATTTACTAAAAATATTGATCAATTATCGAATATGATTGAAAAATGGGCTTATTTTTTCAAACATGCTGAAGACACTTCCGAGGCTGATTTAGCGCATCTGGTGGGAACTGATATCGTTGTGGAACGTGCTTATCATGAACTCAGTCGTTTTAGCTGGAATGAAGAAGAACTGTTAACCTACGATCAGAACATTAAATATCAGTGGGCTTATCGGGCTTCTATGGAAGAATGCTATGACGAGGGTAAAGCTGAGGGTAAAGCTGAGGGTAAAGCGGAAACACGACTAGAAATTGCTCGTAATCTGAAAGCACAAGGACTGTCAACAAGCGTTATTTCTCTGGCAACCCACCTGTCCCCTGAGGTGATTGAGCAGCTTCCGTAATGCTTGATTTTAGGTATCAGCACCCCTTCCAAGCGATATTCCTTCTATAGCGGGCTACTCACTCTTCCGTCATTAAGAGCGACAAATTCTTCATTTCTGGCACAAAATAGGTTGTCCACAACCCCAACAACGAAACACCCGCCATTAAGAGCATGGTCGGCCCTACACCATGTTTAACTAACATCGTAGGCACTACAAAAGACCCCACAAAGGCACCCAATTTTCCAATGGCTGCCGATAACCCATGCGCCTTAGCACGAATATTGGTGGGATATACTTCAGAGGGAATTAAAAAGGTTGTGGTATTCGGACCAAAATTCACAAAGAAAAAGCTAATCCCAAACACCAATACAAATACAGGCAACATTTCCCTCACAGCTGGGAAAAGTCCAATCACCGCAAAACAAACCGCCATCATAACAAACCCTAACACCTGCAACCGCTTACGCCCAATTCTATCGACATATTTAGCCGCTAATGCATATCCCGGCAACGCAAAACACAGGAAAATCAAGGCCGTCATCATGGCATGTCGTAATAAAGAATTCGCCGGATCAATGGCCTTTAAGATCAGTGTGGTCGAAATACCATTCCCATAAAAAGCCACATCAAACAGAAACCAAGCCCCCGCTGTGCCAAATAAAACCCGTAACCACCGTTTCGCCAACAAACGTTCCTCTTTAAACGGTGAACGCTTTGCGCCCGGATAAGCAGCCAAATCACTGACCACCCGACTCACTTCAAATGGCGGCATTTCTCGTACTTTCTGCTTATTAATCAGGAAATGCGGAGTCTCTTCAATTCGACGCCGTAAAAAGAAAACCGATGCCGCAGGAATAGCGCCCAACCCTAATAAAATGCGCCACGTCCACATATCAGGCACTTGCAACACCAATAATAAAGCCGCCACTAATGGCGCCACAATGAGCCCAACAGCCTGCATCGCAAAGACCAATAACACTAAAAAGCCACGATGCCGGCGACCCGCATGTTCACTCACCACAACCGCACTACTGGGATAATCCCCCCCCACACCTAACCCCACAATGATACGCGCCACTAATAACCAAGTAAAAGAAGGCGCCATCGCAGACAAGATTGCCCCAACAAACAGGATCAATACCTCTAACCCATACATTTTCTTGCGGCCAAAATGATCAGATAACCACCCAAAAATAAACGCACCCACTCCGGCAGAAGCTAACGCTGCACCCGATAATAAAGCTAATTGATAAGTGGTTAAATGCCATACAGGCGCCAATAAGGCCACGACAATACCAATGACAAATAAATCATAAGCATCCGTAAAAAAGCCCATACCCGCTGTAAAGACAATTTTCCAGTGAAATTGGGTAATGTTGGATTCATCCAATTCTCGTAACCGCTGATGATGGGGTGAGTCCATCGATTTCCCTCTAGTTGCTAAAACGCTGATAGCTTACCAAACATCCCTTTTAATTGGTATCTGTGTCGGTCAGTCGATGATACTTTTTCAATAATATTTCAGGTGATTCATAAAAAGCCAAGGGAATACAATCCACGGGACACACTTGTCGGCATTGCGGCTCATCAAAATGCCCTACACACTCAGTACAACGATCCGGGTCAATCTC
>Ga0155640_1052_pt5 | contig 9889 bp, 9 predicted proteins | sample RifCSPhighO2_12_FD_107297 | JGI IMG/M metagenome (GOLD analysis project Ga0155640, IMG submission 107297) | Gammaproteobacteria bacterium RIFCSPHIGHO2_12_FULL_45_9 | reverse complement strand
TGAAGGATGTAATCATCGGTGCACGTTTTGCATTATTCCCAGTATGCGCGGTGACTTAGTCAGTCGACCCATTGATGAAGTGTTGCGTGAAGCAGCGCAGTTAGTGTCTGCGGGTGTCAAAGAGTTATTGGTGATTTCGCAAGATACCAGTGCTTATGGTGTAGATCTCAAGTATGCAGAGCGTATGTATCAGGATGTGGCCTATCGCACAAAGTTTTACGATTTAGCGGCTGCATTGGGTGAATTAGATGCCTGGATACGGTTGCATTATGTATACCCTTATCCGCATGTGGATGATGTGATTCCTTTAATGGCGGAAGGATTGGTAGTACCGTATTTGGACGTGCCATTCCAGCATGCAAGTCCTGCTATTTTGAAACGGATGAAGCGTCCGGCATCGAGTCAAAATAATTTAGAACGTATTCATGCTTGGCGAAAGGTTTGCCCCGAGTTAACCATCCGTAGTACATTTATTGTGGGTTTTCCGGGAGAAACAGAAGCGGAATTTGAAGAATTGTTACAATTCTTAACAGAAGCGCAATTAGATCGAGTCGGATGTTTTGCCTATTCGCCGGTGGAAGGTGCCGCGGCCAATCAGTTACCCAATCCTGTGCCAGAAGCACTGAAACAAGAACGGTTAGCACGTTTTATGGCGCATCAAGCAACAATCAGTGCAGCACGTTTAGCAGCGAAGGTGGGTTTGGAAATGCCCGTCTTGATAGATTCAGTGACACAAGAGGGTATAGTGGCACGCAGTACAGCAGATGCCCCTGAAATTGATGGCGTGGTGCATTTGCCCTATGTGGAAGGGGTCAAGCCCGGCCAATTCGTAGAGGTTGAGATTATAGATTCGAATGAGCATGATTTATTTGCTCAGTTTTAAAAGTTTATGAAGGTCTGCTTCATTCCAACCATTCATGCTGAATTGTCACTTGCTTGCCACTGAAAGCCAGGCCTAGCGCTAATACTTGGGTAATGCGGCGTTGATGCAGTGTTGCGGCATAGCCTTTTGCTTTGATTTGGCTCAGGGCCTTTTCTGCGGCTTCTTGTAGCGTTTCATCTTCATAGGCCACTTTGAATTCCATGATTACGCCAGGCTGACTAATATCGTGTGGCACCAGCACCACATCGTAGCGCCCCGCACCACTTTCACGATTAGACTCAATCGTGTGCGTTTTTGCTAAACTCACCACCATGCCTAAGACGAAACCATGATAGAATTTTTCCGGTTGTTGCTGTGACGCGTCGAAATAACTCACAGTTCGCTCAAAGAATAGTTTCATCTCTCGGGTAAAGGTTCGTGCGTCGCCGATTATGAGCGCTTGTAGTAACCCCTCATAGCGTTCCTGCTGATTTTTCGATGCAAACCACTGCAATACGCATTCTTCGAAAACAGTCATGACTTCGTGATTGGGGATTTGAAGACTGCATAACCATTTAGTACGCTCCTGCGTTCTTGATAGTGCCTTCAAATAGCCTGCAGCGAGTAATAAACTCATCACTGCGTTAAGCCCTCCACCCAAGAAGCCGAAGGCTAGATGCTCACTGATGCGCATTTGAATGGGCTTGCCGGATAATAAGTCTTCAAAGTGAGTTTTGACAGATCGATCTGCGCGCGCTAATAAATCCTGAATCATTGCCGTTCCGCCTGTTTGCACCCAATAGGGTTGTAGGCTACCTTTTCTTGACAAGCAGTTAATGATTGACCATGGATTATAGAGTGTGGTGTTGCCACATAGATAACCATTATACCAATCTTTAATGACAGGTCCTTGTGTTACAAGCCCCGTTTGCACGAGCAGTTCACTGACCTCCGATTCCGTAAAGCCAAAGTGCTCACTGTATTCTTCATTAAAGAGCGTATACACGCCTACGTTATTTAAATCAGAAAAGAGACTCTCTTGAGAAGCACGCACAATGCCTGTTAAGACGGCACGTTCAAAATGTGCATTAGTTTTCAGGGCATTGCCTAAAAATTTCTGCATCAGCTTGATCATATCATTATAATACCCCTCGAGATAGGCCGTTTGAATCGGAGTATCATATTCATCAATCAAGATCCAGGGTTTTACACCATGATAAGCATGCAACCATCGGGAGAGCTCCTGGAGGGATAGGTTGATGTTGGCATGGGTCGCTTCTAGGTTCACAATTCGATAAAAAAGGCGGTGATCATCTTGGGAGAGTGTAGGACTGGTTAATAAGTATTCGTATTGTTTGTACAAAGTTCTGAGGCACGTGCCTGTGTCTTGCACTGCGCTCTCGAATGAGGTGGCCTTGATACCTTTGAGGCTGAAACAGATCACGGGATACTGGCCCTGGTGGGCCATGCAGCTAGAATCATGGGTAATCTGCAGTCCTTCAAACAAGGAGTGGGTCGGCTCACCAGAGACAGTTGCCGCCAAGAAATGATGTAGCATGGAGATATTGAGGGTTTTGCCAAAGCGGCGTGGGCGGGTGATGAGGGTGACCTTATCTCCGGCGCGAGATAACAACTCTTGAATTAACCCACTTTTATCAACAAATACAAAACCTTTCTGGCGAATTTCTCCAAAATCGTCGTTGCCAATTGCAAATTGCAGCATCAATTCCTCGTGGTTCTGTTGAACGCATTACGTTGTGGCCTATTGTACAAGATTTCGGCGTATAGGGATATGCTACAATGTCCCTCAGTGTTATACCCATACAGATTGATGAGGCAACGGGGATGCAAAAAGCGTGTTACGGCGGTGGTGCTGTCATGACCCACAATGCACTCAACACACCGATCAGGGTAAAGATGAATGGCCACTTGATTGTTTGCTTTTGCCATACGGTGACCAAAAGCCAGAGGCTACCGATCAGGGTAAGGCCGTAGCTGCTCCAAGCCGTGATCGTCCAAAGAGTGGGGAATGCATGTGCCCGTAGCATAATCATACTAAACCCACTGATGGGTTGTAACAGCAGTGCGACGCAGAGACAGATACTGGGCCATAAGGGAGGATTTACCTGGTTCCGGTGGCGTAATAATCCCCACACGCCACTGGCCCATAAGGTAGCGGTGACAACATGGATCCATTTCAATATATTATAGGTCATTGAAAAAACGTTTTCTTTGTAATGGCATCGTGAATAATCAGTAAGAGTGCAATCCCAATGGCCCATAGACTCACCGTGTATACCCGGCGAGTCAAACGTTGTTGCGTGTGTTGGCGGGTTAGGTAACAATACAGGGTACCGATCAACAATACCAGCGTATAAGCGGCCGAAATCCAAGGGGTTCCAAACGTAAAATGGCTCGGAATCACTAAGAGAGACCCCGTCAGTAATTGTAGACTCAAGAGGGTGAAAATGAGCCTCCCTTCTGTGATCAGCAAACGGGGGTAAGGCGTGGCGGAAATCGGTTGCCGAAATGTGAAACAACTGCCGACTAAGCAGGCGACTAGGCCTAGCGTATTAATTAAATGTATCCATTTGAGAAAGTGTGCCATGACGGTAACTGCGTATCTTACAAATTCCAAAACCCCTTCGGTAGCAGAGTTATAATGGGCGCGAGCAGATTCGTCAAGGCCTTTTTTTGTTCAGTTGCGAGATGGGTAGCTGTTTTTGACAGCGTATTTAATAATGGCTTGAATGGTTTGAATGCTTTTGAGAGCGTTTTTTCATCATGTGCTTGGTGGAGACGCGCTAAGATGCCTTGGAGTAACAGGGTCCATTTGAGTTCATAATAGGCTTCAAATGAGAGGGGGAAATCTTTTGCGTGGGGTGGGGTAATCTGGCGTTCCGCACAGAGTATTTCTAATTCTGAAAGGGGTTCACATTGCATTAACTCGCGTTGTTCACTTTCTGATAATGCGCCCCAGGTTTGTGTGAAGAGGACGGTTGCACCTTCTGTTTGTGTTTTATGAAATGTTTTCCAGGCTTCAAATTGCGTTTTGGATAATGTCCCTAATTCCTTTAAGAGTTTCTCTAGGACGGCGTTTTGTAATTTATCTGCGGCATCAGGAGGGAACGTAGGGTATTCAGGTAAGAGCGCCTGTGTAGCCTTGGCCCAATCGCTTTTGTGGGTGTTTAAGATGCTTTGTAAACGGCTAATTAAAGTATGGGCTTTGAGGGTGGGTGTAAAAAAGGTGTGAAAAGGTCCTTGCGTAAGATCTCGCCATTCCGTATCCGAGAGTGCGGTATAGATGACATCTGTAGATTCGCCACCATGGTACGTAACACGAGAGGTGCGAATGACTTCTTGGATGAGTTCACGTAACGTTTTCCAGTCTGCTAATAAAAGATTGAGGCTACTGACAGAAATAGCAGGTTGTTTTGACATACGGTATCCTATACTGGTAGATGTTTTGTGAAAAAAGTACAATAAGCCATATTATATCGGTTTTTCAGTGGTTGTAATGGAGATTAGGTGAAAGATATCGCATTTATTTCAGATTTACACTTATGTGAAGAGGCTTCGGACAGAACGACCGCTTTTTTGCGTTTTTTATATACGGAAGGCCCTTTTTTATCAGCATTGTATATTCTGGGTGATTTATTTGAAGCGTGGGTAGGAGATGATGCAGCCACGGCTTTTCACCATACGATTTATCGTGCGTTGAGTGAATTAGTGGCAGATGGCGTAAAAGTGTTTGTGATGCCAGGCAATCGAGATTTTTTGCTGGGCCCTCAATTTGCGGAGTTAAGTGGTGTGACACTGTTACCGGACCCGACTGTGATTGAAGTGGGGGGGCGACGTTGGTTATTAGCGCATGGTGATGCTTATTGTACAGAAGATAAGGCACATCAGCGGTTTCGTCGTGTCACGCAGAATCGTTTGCTGCAACATCTGTTTTTGTTATTGCCCTGTCAGTGGCGTCAAGCAATCGGGCGTTTTTTGCGTCGTCAGAGTGAAGCGCGACAAGGGGAGCGCAGGATTTATGCCGGCATCACAGACAGTGCCATTGAGGCGGTTGTGATGCAAACACGTGCGGATGTCATCATTCATGGGCATATTCATGTGCCTGGTATGCATGAATTACCCAACATGGCGCCAATCAAACGATGGGTATTAGGAGAGTGGAAGAATGATGGGGGTTTGGGTTGCATATGACGCGGGCAGGCGTCTGCCAACTCAAAAAGTGGGGTTAACCGCCGTGGTGGATCAATGCCTTCATTGCTTGCACAGCTTCCTGTAGCCCATACATTACGGCACGGGCTACAATGCTGTGTCCAATATTTAAGGTGTGCAAACCCGGAATGGCTAGGATGCGCGCTACATTATGGTAATGCAATCCATGGCCTGCATTCACTGTCAAACCAAGGGCATGTGCATGTGCGGCAGCATGTCGTAGGCGATCCCATTCTGCTTGGACTGCACCGGGTACAGTGGCATCCGCATAGTGGCCTGTATGTAACTCGATGACATGCACGCCTAGGGTATGGCTGATATCAATCGCTTTTAGCTCTGGTGCAATGAATAAAGAGACTTCAATGCCAGCATCCGTGAGTTGTGCACAAGCCGTTTTTAACCATTCTGTTTGGTGCGACAGATTAAGCCCGCCTTCTGTGGTGAGCTCTTCGCGCTTTTCTGGTACCAGACAACAATGTGTCGGTTTAAGCGCACAGGCAAACGCGACCATTTCTTTTGTGGCAGCCATTTCTAAATTGAGTGGGACTTGGAGCATTTCTTGCAGACGATGGACATCCCGTTCTTGAATATGGCGGTGATCTTCTCGTAAGTGCACGGTAATTTCATCTGCGCCTGCGTCTTGACATAATAAAGCGGCTTGGACGGGATCTGGATAAATGGTATGTCTGGCTTGTCGTATGGTTGCGACATGATCCACGTTCACCCCCAGGTGTGGAAAAGGCGTGAATAGCATACACAAGTCTCCTCGTAATCATAAATAGGCATTCAAATACGAAATTTGAGATTCGTGTATAAAGGCTTCCTGATTAAAAGTAAAGGGGATTTTGTCTGTTATTCATTTTTTCAAGAGATGTGTTATAATCACGCCCATTGTAGAGTGATGGGAGAGAAGATGCGTGCAACACCGCCAGTGATTACCATTGATGGCCCGAGTGGGTGTGGTAAAGGAACAGTTGCGCATCGTTTAGCGGTTGCCTTAGGGTGGCGAGTATTGGATAGTGGTGTGGTTTATCGTGCGATGGCATTAAGTATAGATCGTGCGCATCTTGCGCCTACTGAAGAATCGACTGTATTGGCGCATTTAGCGCACGTGAATATTCAATTAGTGCAACCTAATCCTTCGGACGAGACAGCTGTCTTTTTAGAGACAGACAATGTGACGGACCACATTCGATCAGAGCGTTGTAGTCAATTAGCGTCTTTGATTGCTCAGTTTCCAGGTGTACGCGCTGCTGCGTTGCCGTACCAGCGTATGTATCGTGTATGGCCTGGCTTAATTGCGGATGGGCGTGATATGGGAACCGTCGTGTTCCCTGATGCGCCTTTGAAGTTTTTTTTAGATGCGGCGGTAGAAGAGCGCGCGCACCGTCGGCACACACAGTTGATACGGCGAGGTGTTGTCGTTTCATTTGAGTCTGTTTTGTCGGAAATGGAAAAGCGAGATTATCAAGATCGCACGCGTTTAGTGGCGCCCACTTTGCCGGCGGCGGATGCCATTATTTTGGACACGACGCATTTATCGGTAGAGGATGTTTTTGATCGTATGTTGACCATTGCGCAGCGTACCTTTGTGTCTACAAAAGTAACCAGTAGTTAGGGTTGACGGGAGGGTGGGGAGGCTGTATGATGCCCCGGCTTGCAGTTGCCGCTTTATTGTGGAGGGTGTGTAGGTTGCATAGGTTGTACGGGGTATAGCGCAGTCTGGTAGCGCGCCTGCTTTGGGAGCAGGATGTCGGGGGTTCGAATCCCTCTACCCCGACCAAACGATATGCGCCTGTAGCTCATTTGGATAGAGCATCGGCCTTCTAAGCCGAGGGTAGCAGGTTCAAATCCTGCCAGGCGCGCCAGTTTTTTTGCCGTGGTGGGCGTAGCTCAGTTGGTAGAGCCCCGGATTGTGATTCCGGTTGTCGTGGGTTCGAGCCCCATCGTCCACCCCATGTTTTTCGGTGGGGCCGTTAGCTCAGTTGGTAGAGCAGCTGACTCTTAATCAGCGGGTCGTAGGTTCGAACCCTACACGGCCCACCATTTTATTGCTTTGTCCGAATAGTGAAATTAAGTTACACTGTTTTTAAAACGTCTTTTTTCTTTTCTTCAGGATTGAGTAGCTTATGCAGGGTCGCAATGCCTATAGGATATCTGCTACGGTTCAATGGGAGCCTGAACGAGGGCTGGCTGTTTGTACGGGAAGCTGGGCTGTTCATGGTTTAAAAATGTTGGCAGAAACGGGCGAGGGTATTCTACCCCGTGAACCCACTCATATTCAGTTCGATTGCAAGCACATAGATCAATTCGATACAGCCGGGGCGCTCACATTATGGCGCTGGATGCAGGATGCTGAACGTAAGGGGCATCGTGTTTCCTTGGCGTTGCCTAAACCAGAATGGCAGGCATTGATGGATTTGGTCACAGCGCATGCAGAAGAGGCGCCAAAACGTAAAGTGGTGAGAGACATCTCTTTGTGGGAAACCATTGGTCGTGCTGTGTATGTGCGTACGCAAACAGCACAAGCTTTATTTACTTTTTTAGGACTGGTGTCTGTTAAGCTAGTTGCCATGTGGCAACATATTCATCGTTGGGCCTGGAAGAGTGGTTTACGGGTGATTGAAGATGCTGGGTATCATGCATTGTCCTTGATTGCGTTGTTAAGCTTTTTGGTTGGGTTGGTGATTGCCTATCAGATGTCTATTCAGCTGTCGACGTATGGTGCGAATATCTACATCGTAGATTTAACGGGTTTAATTATGTTGCGAGAGTTCGGTCCGTTTTTGACTGCCATTATTGTCGCTGCACGGACGAGTACCGCTTTTACGGCTCAGATTGGCACGATGAAAGTCAATGAGGAAATAGATGCTTTAGAAACGATGGGGGCATCGCCCATTGAACGTTTAGTCTTGCCGAAAGTATTTGCGTTGTTGATTGCTTTGCCGTTGTTGAGTGTGTGGTCAGAGGTCTTTGGGGTCGGAGGCGGCATGCTGTTGGCAAATTGGGATTTGCATATTTCATATGGTGTATTCCTGCAGCGCTTTCAGCAAGTGATTGAGCTTAAACAATTGATATTAGGATTAATCAAGGTACCTTTTTTTGCAGTGATTATCAGTTTAGTGGGATGCTTTCAAGGATTTGCAGTGGCCTCAAATGCAGACAGTGTGGGGTATCGTACGACACAAAGCGCTGTGCAATCGATTTTTTTAATTATCATTACGGATGCTTTCTTCTCCATTGTGTACAGTTGGTATGGAGAATAAACATGCGCGAAGCAACCCCTGTGATCGAAGTGCGTGACTTATACAATACATTTGGTAAACAAGTGGTGCATGCGGGCGTGTCTTTTATTGTCAAGCCATCGGAAATTTTTGCTATTGTCGGGGGTAGTGGTACTGGTAAGACCACACTCTTACGGACTTGTTTAATGTTGCAGCGTCCGACCAGGGGTTCTGTATCGGTCTTGGGGGTGGATGTCTTGCGTTGCCGTGGGGCAGAAGCACAGGCATTACGCGGTCGCTGGGGTGTGTTGTTTCAAAGTGGAGCCCTGTTTAGCTCGTTGTCAGTTTTAGATAATATTACGTTTGCGTTGATTGAGTTAAATGGAATGCCGTCTTTTCGCGCTGAGGCGATTGCTCGTTTAAAATTAAGTTTAGTGGGTTTATCAAAAGAAACGGCTGATAAGCAACCGGCTGAGTTAAGCGGGGGTATGAAAAAACGAGTTGCATTGGCACGTGCATTAGCGTTAGATCCCGAACTGATTTTCTTGGATGAACCGACCTCCGGTTTAGATCCTAAAAGTGCTTATGAATTAGATCGACTGATTTTAGAATTGCGGGCTCATCTGGGTGTGACTTTTGTCATTATAACGCACGATGTGCAGACCTTATGGCGTGTGCCTGATCGCATTTGTTTTCTGGGAGAGAGTCGTGTATTAGCCTGTTCGCCTATGCAAGAATTGTTGGCGAATAAACATCCGTTAATTGTAGAATATTTTGAGGCAACGGGTGGATATCGTGTGCAAAAACAGGAAGGGAGTGCATCATGAATGCGAAAGTCAATTACACGGTGGTAGGTGTATTTGTAGTCGGTTTGGCTGCGTTATTGATCTTTTTTGTATTGTGGTTGACAGCCTTACGTTCCCAACAAGTGTATCATACGTATCTGACCTACATTTCGGATGATGTATCGGGTTTGAGTGTACAAGGTACGGTGAAATATAATGGTGTGTCGGTGGGATATGTTCAGTCGATGGAGCTCAGTCCGTTGGACCCTCAAAAAGTACGTTTAGCGTTGCAGATTGCAGAGGGAACACCCATTCTGACCAGTACCCGTGCCATGTTGATGTCAGAAGGCATTACAGGCGTCTCTTATGTTGGGTTAAAAGCCTTAACGCCTAAGGCGCCGTTACTTAAGCCCGCCCCTGGACAACGATTTCCCGTGATTCCTTCGCAGCATTCCCTATTAGTGCAACTCAGTAAGGTTGTGCAGCGCGCAACGGATGCCATTACGGATATCAGTAAAGCGATTCAAGACATTGCGAGCCCACAGAACCAAGCAGCGATTAGTCACAGTTTGCAAAATATCGAAACGTTGACCAACATGTTGTCTCAGCAGTCTGATCATATTGCAGATGCCATTATTTCAGCAGATACTGTGTTGAAGCAAGGGGTGATTACCAGCCGTAAATTTCCTAAAATGGTGGAGCAGATTGAAATCACTTTACAATCTGTGGAAATTGCAGCACGTTCTGCAGCCAGTATGACGGATCGCACAGGTCAAACTGTGCAAAAC
>Ga0155640_1022_pt1 | contig 9955 bp, 7 predicted proteins | sample RifCSPhighO2_12_FD_107297 | JGI IMG/M metagenome (GOLD analysis project Ga0155640, IMG submission 107297) | Gammaproteobacteria bacterium RIFCSPHIGHO2_12_FULL_45_9 | reverse complement strand
TTGTCCTCCTCGGAAATTGTTAGCCGTATGGTGCGTTGGATGCAAAAACAAGATTTTGCTATTGCTTATGCAGTTACAATTCCTGTGCCTGTGCTAGCATCTAGCACGCTTAGGCAAGAAGTTACAGCAGTACAGCGACGTTTGGCGGGTGATGGAGCGAATTTAGGTGATCCAGCGGTAGAGCAGGTGGGTGATCCTCAGGCGATTACGTTGAATGCCATGGATCGCTTAGGCTTAGATATCCCCCGAATGAGTGGTGCTCGGATATTCCCCGGGTTTGATCCCAAATATGGGTCCCTACCCGAAGTGGCACGCACTACACCGCATCCTTATCAACCTGTCCGAGATTATACGACACAACCTGTTTTGCAGAGAACTGCTTTAGCGAGTGTGAACACGCGTTATGTTTACTTTGAATCGCGGGAGCCATCTCCAGATTTATATAATCGCTTACAATTAATGGAATTTAAAATTGCAAAACGTGCGACAGCAGATAATCAATTAAGTCGTGAAAATCATACGATTATTGTTATGGATAATACCACGCCAGGATCTGATGAGGCCATTTCAGCAGAGTTTGCGAAAATAGTGTATAAGACGTTACATAAGTTCCATAAACATATTGCGAAAACGGATTTATTTATTATGCTAGCGATTGCCAAAGACCTACCAGGGGAGCCTGGGCATGCAACAGGATTATATATTCCTAGACCGGGGAGTATGCTTTCAACAGAGCGAGCTGTTTTTTTTGAGCCGAATTACGGTATTTTTTGTATACCAAATAGTAATGCAGATCGTCGTTTGCGACAGACTGCTAATTTTTTAAAAGTGTGGTTTCAAGAAAACGCATTACCCAATAAGTATTTTGCGTTAAGCATTGCTGCGCGAAGATAGTGGTTTTCAGGTATATTCCTGAAACAGTGCTCGGCCTATGATAATCCGTCTAATTTCAGACGTACCCGCGCCGATTTCATACAGTTTAGCATCACGCAGTAAACGACCGGTGGGAAAATCATTGATATAGCCATTTCCACCTAAACATTGAATAGCATCTAACGCGGTTTGTGTCGCACTTTCTGCTGCAAAGAGAATAGCACCTGCTGCATCTTTGGCTGTCACAGTTTTGTGGTCACATGCACGGGCAACGGTGTACACGAATGCACGACTGGCATTCAAACGACAATACATATTCGCTAATTTTTCTTGCATTAATTGGAATTGCCCGATAGGCGTTTGAAATTGTTCGCGATCGTGCGTGTAGGGGATCACGATATCCAGACAGGCTTGCATAATCCCGAGCGGACCGCCGGATAGAATGACGCGTTCATAGTCTAAGCCACTCATTAAAACGGAGACACCGCGATTCAGTTCACCCAAAATGGTCTCTTTCGGAATCACGCAATCGGTAAAAATAAGCTCACACGTATCAGAACCTCGCATGCCTAATTTATCGAGTTTTTGTGCGGTGTGAAAACCTTTCGTGCCTTTGTCAATCAAAAATGCGGTGATCCCTTTGGAACCCGCTTTGGAATCTGTTTTAGCGTATACAACCAGCACATCGGCTTCAGGGCCGTTGGTAATCCACATTTTTGTGCCATTCAATACAAAATGATCGCCATGATCCACGGCCGTTAAGCGAAGACTCACGACATCAGAGCCAGAACCTGTTTCGCTCATCGCTAAGGCACCGACATATTCACCTGAGGCTAATTTGGGCAAGTAACGCTGTTTCTGAGTTTCTGTACCGAAGCGATAAATTTGATTCATACAGAGGTTAGAGTGTGCTCCATAACTGAGGCCCACAGAAGCCGAGGCACGACTCAATTCTTCCATGACCACGGTATGGGCTAAATAGCCGAGATTAACACCCCCATAATTTTCAGAAATGGTCATGCCAAACAAGCCGAGTTGCCCGATTTGCGGCCACAGATCACGGGGGAATTGATTGGTTTCATCAATTTGGGCTGCGCGGGGGGCGATGACAGTTTGTGCAAAATCGCGTACCATCTCGCGGATGGCTGCTTCTGTGTCATCGAACGCAAAATCGGGGCCTGTGAAGGAAGTATGCATGGAATGAGGTCCTTTTAACCATTAGTTCAAGATGTTATTCTAATGCGGGCAAAGGGGGATCACAATGAAAAAAGACGCAAAACCAATTTATACATTGCAAGATTATGATGGGGTATTTGGCAGCGTTCCCCTGTTGGGGGAGGGGCGCATTTTAGAAGTGGATGCCCGTTTTTCAACAGCGGCGTTAGAGGCGGCGGCGTTGGGTCGGTTGTGGACAGCAGGTGATGCTACATATGGGGCGCCTGTTGTTGATATGTTGCATCATATTGAGCATCATTTAGATATATTAGGCGAGGCTTGTGTGGCTGATGCAGCGCGGTGCGCGATTCAGTTATCGGTCTTTCGTGAACGTGCGATGGCTTTTTTGGCGGATTATGGTGATGGGCAGGTTATGTCACGGTATGTTGCGCTACCGAAGGGGGATGGGCGGTTACCGTTTGCAGATCATGCTTTTGATAGTGTTTGGGTGCGTGATTGGGCGCTGAATTTTTCTCCTGCGCGGTTTATGGAATGGTGTCGGGTGGGTTTAGATGTACGGTTGTATCCCATTTTAGATGAAACGGGCAATGTAGCGGATGTTTTGGGGCCTGTATTAGCAGATTTGCAGGCGCAAAATTTGGGGATGGAAATCATGATGGTAGCGCACCCTAAGACGCAGGTGCCGAATGCCCTGTTGCGAGTTTGGTCTAAGGCGTGTGTTTTGTCCGGATAACAAGAGCTTTTTTCATTATTCCCTTCTCCCACAAGTGGGAGAAGGTGCCCCGAAGGGGCGGATGAGGGTGTGAAAAGCGGAAGAGAGATAGCCATGTATCAGCTGATTCGGCCTTTATTATTTGCCTTAGAGCCAGAAGCCGCGCATCGTTTGACAGTGCGGAGCTTACGTTGTGTGCCAGCCTGGGCATCGCGTTGGATGCGTGCACGTGTACGGAAACAGCCTGTTCGGGTGTGGGGATTAGCGTTTGATAATCCGTTAGGCTTAGCGGCGGGTTTTGATAAGAATGCGGAGTGTGTTGAGGCCTGTTTGGGGTTGGGGTTTGGTTTTGTGGAAGTGGGGGCTGTAACGCCGAAGCCGCAAGCAGGTAACCCGAGGCCGCGTTTATTTCGTATTCCGGAGCGGGAAGCGCTGATTAATCGGATGGGGTTTAATAATGTAGGGATTGCGGGCGCATTGCCGGGTTTACAGAAACGTCGTGTTCCGGGGATTGTGGGGATTAATATTGGGAAGCAAAAAGAGACGCCGTTAGAAGAAGCGATTCAGGATTATGAAGCGGTGTTGATGTTAAGTTATCCTTGGGTAGACTACGCCACGGTGAATATTTCATCGCCCAACACGGAGGGGTTACGGACTTTGCAAGCGGCGCATAGGGTAGAAAACTTGTGTCGGCATTTAAAAAAGCAGCAGAGCTTGTTACAACATATGCACCATCGGTATGTGCCTATTTTGTTAAAAATTGCGCCAGATCTCACGGAGGTTGAGGTGCAAGCGATTGTGAGTGTGTTACTGGAAACGGGCATGGATGGTTTGGTGATTGCGAACACAACGGTAGATCGTACGGCTGTGATGGGTTGTGTGCATGCTGAAGAGGCGGGGGGGTTAAGTGGGCGTCCGTTATTTACGCGGTTGTTATCGTTATTAGATTGTGTGCAGCAAGGGCGTCAGCAGACCCTACCCGTGATGGCGGTAGGGGGCATTGCCAGTGCGGATGATTTAACACGTGTCTTGAATAGTGGGGCTACATTAGCAGCGGTTTATACGGCGTTGGTATACCAGGGGCCGGGGATTGTTGGGCGGTGGTTGCGGGAATTCCATTAGCGTTATTCCTGTGGTAAACTGCTTTGCGAAAGGAACCAACGGCTTAAATGGTCTAAGTTGGAAAGAGATGGACTTGTTTAAATAGTAAAAGGTAGATGTAAATGGCAGCTCGTGAAATTGGCACTGTAAAATGGTTTAACAGTGAAAAAGGTTTTGGATTTATTCAGCGTGAAAAAGGGGATGACGTTTTCGTTCATTTCAAATCGATTGTGGGTGATGGTTACCGTTCCTTGAGTGAAGGGCAACGAGTTGAATTTTCAGTCACACAAGGTCAAAAAGGCCTGCAAGCTGAAGAAGTCAAAGTAGTTCATTAAAATGAAGGGTAGTACATGCCATTGACAGGCATGTACTACGTTACCGGCTGGGTATGATGCACAGCCGGGATTTGGTATTTCTATTGTCTTATGGCTTATACTCTGGGGTGTGATCATCTAACTCTGGGTTGTGATCATCTAAGATAGGCTGTGTCTTGCTTTCTATTATGCGTATTAGCATAGGCTGATCTGTTGCAGGTAATTGATTTAAAATGATGGATAGCGTCAAGGGATTCTGCGTTATCAGCCAGTGTAGTGTTGGTTTCAGTGTTTGGAGTAGTATGACTCGTTCGGAAAGAGGAAATTCGTCGAGTAATTGCATGAGGTCTGTGAGTGTTACGATCAAGGTGGGTACATGGGTTGCGAATGCCGATAACAGGGTAAATCGGGTATCTTGCCAGAGCGAGTTGTTATAGGGCCTATAATGGCTGAGTTCCTGGAGTAGTTTGCATAGATCGCACATCTTTGTGATGCGTCGCGTGAACACTTCGCGAAAATATATCCAGTCAGTAGGAAAATCCATCCAGTCAATAGGAGAAGTGACTCGCAAGACACGTGCGAGTTGCTTGTTAGTGTGAATCAGCGCAGTGGGTGGTATTTTCAGCAAAGCCAGCACATCGGGTGGATACATGAATGCGTGTGTCATGATAAAGAGTGAAACGAGCCTATCGCCATCGGTAATCAGTGTGCGCACATGGGTTTCGATTAATGTCATCAGATGAAGGCAGGTTTCTTTCGATAGGGCATTAAAAACACTGGCTAGGTGGTAGTGTTGTGGTATGAGTGTGGCAAGATGTGGTGCGAGTATGTGAAGCAGTTCTGTATGTTCTCTGTGATTGAATGCACGTAGAATCACAGATAAATCCTTCGGATCGATCAGTGTAGATAAATGATCGTGAAGTGTTGCCACGCAATTGAGTTTTTGTGATGCTGCTGTTGTTTGTAAGAGGGTAACCAGTTGTTTACTGCATGTGATCAGGTCAGGTAATCGTTTTGTGAGCTCAATTGTGAAGGTTATTTTTTCTTCTTCTGTATCCAATGCGGTTAAAATAGCGAGTGCAATATCTGTATTGTCTTGATGTAAAGCGTGGATGAATGCGGAGATGAGTGATATCCATCGTGAATGGTGTGTGATTGTGGGATGCGTGATTGCAAAGATAAACAATGTTTGTGGCGTGCGTTTGGGATGATGCTGATTGAGTCTTTTTTCTTGTTCCCATAAGAGACGTATCATGTCTCTTGAATCATCAGTTGATGTATTCATCAGATCTTGTGCATAGTGTAATATGCTTTGTTTTGCCCAATAGTTGTATCCTGTATATGAACTGTCTTTTATCCAGAGTGATTCTGAATGTAAGAAGCCTCTTGGGATATGATCCGAGTAGGTTGTTGTTAAGTAGTGTGAAAACGGTGCATCAGGTGCATGGGCTACGTGCCATGCATAACACAGGTAACGTTCTTCGTTGTCAGTGCAGAGTGTTTGCAGTTGGTTATCGAGTTCTGCATAGTCATGTGTCTCAGTATGTACTTGAACCCATTGAAACGCCAATTGATACGGATTATGGGGCATGTCAGTTTGTGCGTCTTGTGTCATCACATGTGCTTCAATCAATTGCGTTTGCACATGCCGTTGTTCTGTCCAATATTGTGCTGCTGACAAGAGGGTAGGGGAGTGTATCATCTGATTCGTTATCTTTAAAATGGCTTCTTGGAAGTACATCTTGATACGCGATGGATAGCGTTGTGCTAGTTGTATCTCTGTGAGGGTAATTGATTTTTTTTGCAGTAGGGAAAGGCAGGCACTCGTCAAAAAAATCTTGTAACGATCATATCCCAATATTTTTTCCAGTTCAGACGGCTTCCAGAGTGATGACAGGAGAGATGCATGTTCTGTAAAGGCAAGAAATTGTTGTGATTGATCCAGTTGTTTGCAGGTATATTTTAACCAGCGTTGGATGAGGGTCTGTAGGGCTGTATCTTGAGTTTGTTGTTGGAGTGAAGCTCTGAGGGTAGCATGGCTCAAGCAATACCAGAAATCATCAGGTTCTTTAAAAAAATCGGGATAATATTGCTCAGGTGAAAAATAAAAGTAGGTTGGGTGCGCGATCAAGAGGTTGACAAGATAGGTGGTGCCTAACAGAGTAGTGAGCATAGCGTGTTCGGGAATGGAGAACGTGAGTATCGTGAAATCAATAGCCGGTAGTGTACGACGTGCGCCTGTAGACTGCGGGATATAGTGTATGTGTTGGGTGAGGGCATCCATTGAGAAGTCGTTTAAGATGGCATGAATGTGAGAGACTGTGCGTTGTTTGGCAGGTGTTGTCGCAGGATTGTTGCGCGTTTCTGTCAGAGAACGAATCGTATTGGAAAGACAGGTACCTAATTGTCTGCGTGCTTCAGCAGAAAGCATTTCGTTCAGGGTCGTGAGTTCTGGGATCAAATATCCCAAGCAATGGGCTAACAATATCCCTTGTTGTGCTTCTAGTAAAAAGGGTCCTTCTGCAGAGTGGAGTAAGGTGCTCAGTATGAAACGGGTTTCTAATGTCGATTGCAAGCCACAGCGTACCAGTTCGACCGTGATTGATAGGCCATTAGGTTTAGTCTTCTGACGTTCTATGAATTGTAACAGTTGTATCCAAATTGCTTGTTGAATTTCCTGTTGCATTTCTGTTAATGCAGTTTCTGCTGTTGCATAAGCGGTGATACGTGCTTGCATCTGTATCAGTGCTTCCGAATCTTGTGCTTGTGCGATGCGTAATGCTGAATGGGCTCTATTGCTTGCTATAGCGATATGCTGGGATAAGGCGTTGAACCATTCTATGCGATCATGATGCGTTGGCCATGTGATTGGGTGGATGATGATAGTCTGTATGAACGTAATCGTTGCGCGTAAAAATGGAATGGGATCATGTACAGGGGTATGTGCAAGCGATACGTTGTGTGTTTCTAGCATCTCTGCGCGTAGGGTGCAGATGTCTCGGTTATACTGTTGTATCAGCGCTGTGAGTTGCTGTGTTCTTATGTCATGTGTGGCAGTCGTGGCTCTTTGGAGATCATGGATGATGCGTTGTTCTATCTCTTGCATGATTGACTGCACTTTTCTGTTTGTTGGATTTTAGGAAGCGCCTATTCATCGTATGTTCTACTAGAAAGGCGCCTAACTGGGTTTCGGGGAGTGTAGCGTAATGATCTTAAGATTATATGAGCTTCATTGCGTTTAAATGGCTATATTGATTATTATTTATTCAATTAGAGTATATTTTGCACAAAAAAACAAAGGGTTCCGTGTGCTATATTTACAATAAATGCATGAGGAAACTGTTTGTCAGGGAGAGATGATCATGAAACGCCAATTCATACACATGTTGAGCGGCATTTTGCTGTTATTTGGGTTGCTGATTTATGAAGGGAATGTGAGTGCGGGTACGCATGGCATTTACATTACTGCACCCACATTGGAAACCACTTCATTAATTAAGCCCATTATTGTGGGTGCCAAAGCATCGGGTATTGATACATTCGTGATTGATTATACGCGTGATGGTAAATTATATCGGCAGAATTTAGCGTTGGTAAAAGCGGCGGGTTTTCGGTATGTGGCACGTATTGTGATGTTTCCAGATGGTGCGTTGCCTAGTCAAATTAGATCACAAGCTTATATTGAGAAGCGTATTCAGCAAGTGAAAGCGGCGATTGCCCTAGGCGCGCAAGAAATTCAATTAGATTACATTCGGTATCGTCCTACACAAGCAGCTTCTGCGCAGAATGCAAAAGACATTGCACATGTCATTGCGCAAGTGAAACCGATTGTGAGTGCAGCGGGTATTCCTTTGCAAGTCGATATTTTTGGCATTGCGGCTTATACTGGAAATTCACCGTGGATCGGCCAAAAACCTGCAGAATTTGCACCACTTGTCACCGCATTGTGTCCGATGGTGTACCCTTCTCATTTTGAACCGTTCCGTTACCATGCAGTACGTCCTTATACGACAGTGTATACGTCTTTAACTAAACTGAGAGAACATATTAAAGCATATCCGCGCGTGAAGATTTATGCTTACTTAGAATTATTTAATTATCGATATCCATTAACGCGTGCAGAACGTGTTCAGTATATCTTATCGCAGGTGAAAGCTGTACAAGATGCTGGTGTAGATGGATGGTATATTTGGAGTGCGGGTAATCATTACGATATCTTGTTTGATGTCCTACAGCATATGCCGAAACAATTGGCCAAGCCACATGAGCCACCTGCTGGAGTGGGAGCAATGCCGGTATAGCGGCCATTATTGCAGATTCTTAGAATGTGGGAAGTGGGGTGCCTGATTTGGTGCCCCTCCCTCGGTCTACGACTATCCTAATTGATCTTAATGGGCATCACCCTCATTACAGAAAATGAGTTCTAATAAGCGCAAATATCCTACGTTAGCCAGTACAGCCCCTATTCTAGCGCCCACTTTCCCATTGATTAATGACGTATCAATGGAAGCAAGTGGTACAGACTCACCATGAATGATTTGTAACAGTTTGCTTACCGCACCCAGTCTTTGATCTTTGGTAATAGTGTTTTTAAAAAAACCGGATGATTCAGACTTGGTGGCTTCATATATGGGCATAAGCTCTTTAATGAGCTGAGCCTTTAGGTAGGACTTTAACATATCATTTTTGAGACTTTGTACGGAAAGCGCATCTGTGGACGCAAATTCTCGACCAATTTCAAAGACATCCTGAAATCGGTCCATCATGAGATAGGATCGAATCATATCGTCGTACCTTATCCCCTGCTGGGCAGCGTTTGTAGCATTTAATTTTTCTCGCATGTGTGGAAAAACCCACAATATCTTCTCGAGGATGGCCTGCATGCCTGACTGCAATTCTGGAGCAATCAGATAAGTTCTTAAATCACTTAATCGCTTTAACTGCATGAGTGGAAATAAGTGTTGACAGTATCCTGCCCAACTGTCAACCAGTATCCAATTCAGATCCCCTTTAGCAATCACAAAGGCATGGTTGGGTTGTAAAATTTGGGCTACCATGCATTCAATTCCCACGGACTCCAAAGCATTTGCAAGAAATATGGCTTGCCCCTGGCAATTGGCATATCTTTCTCTACGCTGCAAGGCAAACAGTTCATCTACATTTTCAGATGCCTCGAAAAGATTTTTATCAAACCGGCGGTCTGCCTGATCGTAAAACTGCTCATTTTGCCATGCGTAGCCAGGTTGTCTCTGAAGGGTAATCCATTCTCGCGCCTCGTCCGCAGTGCGACTACAGATAAAAGTTCGCATCATTTCATACCATACACAACGGACCGTTTGTTCGCGCACTACTCAACCTCCCGCTTTTCTCTCAAAAAGCAAAATATCGACTCTCCTTTTCAGAAATTATAGCATTTTTATAAGCTACTATACGGTATTGGAAAGGAGGCAAATTCATTTATTGGGTGTTTTTAAGAGGCTTCCGGCCGATACGGATTGTCATCATTGCGGAAACGGACTAATAACGGTACGCCCATCAGTTCAAAGGCATTTCGAAACGTAGCGGCCAAAAATTTCTTATAAGAGCCGGGTAATTCATCCACTTGTTTGCCGTGCACGATAACTTGCAGGGGATTGCGTCCGCCTAAATGGGCATAACGTAAACGCACACGTCGGCCACGTACCAGGGGAGGTTGATGTGTTTCAACTGCTTGCATTAAAATACGGGTTAATGCCGGTGTGGGTATGTCTCGTTGCAGCGCATAATAAGCTTCATCAAT
>Ga0155640_1110_pt1 | contig 10147 bp, 5 predicted proteins | sample RifCSPhighO2_12_FD_107297 | JGI IMG/M metagenome (GOLD analysis project Ga0155640, IMG submission 107297) | Gammaproteobacteria bacterium RIFCSPHIGHO2_12_FULL_45_9 | reverse complement strand
GAGTTATTGGCCGGTATTAGGTTCCGTGGGTTTAGTGTCTACGGTAGCAGGTGCTGCGAACTGGTTACATGGTAAATCGTTTGGCCCTTACTTGTTTTTTACGGGGTTGGCATTTTTTCTGTCTATTTTGTATGGTTGGTTTGGCACGGTGATTCGTGAGAATCGGTTGGGGCTGACCAACGATCCGCAAGTGGATCGTTCATTCCGATGGGGTATGGCATGGTTTATCTTTTCAGAGGTCATGTTTTTCTCGGTCTTTTTTGGTGCTTTATTTTACGCACGCGTGTTGTCAGTGCCGTGGTTAGGGGGTGATGGTACGGGTGTGATGACGCACTTATTACTGTGGCCTAATTTCCAGGCAACTTGGCCTGTGTTTATGACACCGAATCCAGCGATTTTTCATGGCCCCCAAGAGGTGATGGAAACCTGGGGTATTCCTGCGATGAATACGTTAATTTTGTTATCCAGTGGCGGCACGATCACGGTTGCGCATTGGGCCTTGTTAAAAAACAAACGTACATTAATGTTATGGGCGCAGTTTGTCACGATTCTGCTCGGTATCACCTTCTTAATGTGTCAAGTGCATGAATATGGTTTAGCGTATTTGACCAAGGAATTAAAATTATCCTCAGGTATTTATGGGACAACCTTCTTTATGCTCACGGGGTTTCATGCCTTACATGTCACGGTTGGAACCACCATGCTGATTGTGATGTTCTACCGTATGTTGCGTCGTGATTTTACATCACAACACCATTTTGCGTTTGAAGCAGCAGCGTGGTATTGGCACTTTGTGGATGTGGTGTGGTTGGGGCTCTTTATTTTTGTTTACTGGATTTGAGTGTTATGGGTATTTTATGTGTCATTCCGAGCCGTATTGCCTCTACGCGGTTACCGCGTAAGCCGTTATTGCTGATTCAAGGTAAGCCCATGATTCAGTGGGTATATGAGAATGCGTCACGGTGTCGCATGTTAGATGAACTGGTGGTGGCCACTGATTCGGATGAAATTGCGGCAGTCGTGCGGGATTTTGGGGGTAATGTCTGTTTGACCGATCCCGAGTTACCGACGGGATCCGATCGTGTGGCGACTGTTGCGCGAGACTATCCTGAACATGATGTCGTGATTAATCTACAAGGTGATGAACCGTTTATCCGTCCGCGGATGTTGGAACAATTGGTAGTGCCCTTTGTGCAAGAAAATCCACCCCTCATGACCACAGTCGCGTATCCATTTTTAAATGCAGAAGAGTTTGCAGACCCGGGTGTCGTGAAAGTGATAACAGACACACGAGGCGATGCCATTTATTTCTCACGTGCGCAAATCCCGTATTTCCGTGAACAAGTCAACGTACCTGTGTACCATCATATGGGATTATATGCTTTTCGTCGTGAATTCTTATTAACCTATACCACCTTAGAACCGACACCGCTGAGTCTAGCCGAAGCATTAGAGCAATTACGGGCGATGGAACATGGGTATAAAATTCGTGTATGTTTGACCACCGAACGTACTTTAGAAATTAATACACCGGAAGAATACGAAGCAGCGCAACATTTTCAGTATGTTGAGTAGGATAAGATACTGCATCCCAACAATTTTTAGTCCATTAGCGAAAAGCGCCTGGTGTTTGTAACTCAGGTGCCTCAGGATGGTTGTCTGATTCTGCTAGAGCGCTTGGTGGAATGTTTGATAGCCCCTCTTGTGTTAACGCGTTGAGTGCGATGGTTATATCGGCTGGTGTTAATTGTGTTGCTTCGGTCTTGATACCAAAATGCAGGAACCCGAGCTGATTTAACGCACGTCTTGCATCCGTCAGGCCAGATCCAAGTGAATGGGTATGTATGTTGGCAACATGAGGAAGATACCTAATGATCTCTGCAATGTGTGCTTCATTTGGAAAGGGTTCTTGTGCCGCATCGTTTAGTAATGCACTCATTTGTCGAAATAATGCGTCTTTGTGGAGTAGCTTCTTTTGATCAGTGCAGAATACAGATAATCTAGCACAGAGCGATGAATGGGACTGGCTGTGCGCACTGATTCTGGGTGCAAGCAGAATGCGTTGCCGCTTGATATAGGCCATTAACTGCCGAATGTCAGCGTGAATCCGCGGTATTGTGTCGGCCACAAATTGGACTTGCTCTGAGTATATGCGACAGTATCGGGCAGTATCATCATCTGGAGTTGTGGTATGTGTTCTGTTGTTGATTTGGTTCAGGACTTGACTGATAGAGGGGCGTTGTATGGGGTTTGGCTGCAGGCATTGCGCACACAGCTTGACTAAGGGACGTATTGCGCTCGCAGGCTCGTTTCGGGTGATCTGTTCTACTGTGTTCAGTAGTGTAGCAGCGCAAGATAGTTGCAGATGGGAGGTTGGATCCTCCCGCACAATTGCTACAAATTGCTCGATCTGCTTGTTAAGACGCTGATATGTTTGGTCGGAAAAACAACTCGCCTTGGGCAGGATATTGAGGAGCAGTGTCATACCATAAGCATAGATATCAGCGGCTTTTCCAGCATACTGATTGAATTTTGTAATGTGATGGTCTGAAGGCGTAAACAGCGTTAGGAAGAGCTCCGGTGCCCTATAGCCATTTGTGCCTGTGTATCTGAATTGCTTGGAATTTATTGGTAGCATTTGGGTCAGATCCAGGTCGCATAGCTGAATCTGGCCTGTCTCTGGGTCGCGAATTAAGTTGTGTGGTTTCATATCTCGGTGGATGATGTTTCGATCATGAAACGACTGAAGTGAGATAGCAATTTGGTTGGCGTCGGCATAGATTTCGGCATCTGTTAGCATGGGGCGAGCTAATAAGTAGGCATGGTACGCTTGACCCGGCAGGATACGTTGGATGATTTCTGTCGTAAAAACAGTTGCTTGTGTCTCTGTTCCATCTGCATTGCGTATAGTTTTTGTTTTTGGGCGCTCGTTCAGAGAAAATGAGGCTTGCATGCGGGTAAGCAGCTTATGCTGCTGCTCATTATTGATTTGATTAGATGTTTTTGTTTCCTTCAAAACCTTCACGCCATACACTTGGCTGCCATCGAGTGAAAATAAGTATCTGAATTTGCCTTGCCCTCCTGCAGCCGGTTGTTCTTGAATGTTTTTATACTGATCTATGTCTGTGGTAGTACGTTCTTTAATTTTAACGAGTGGTAGGCCTGTAGGGTTTTCTGGATTGGGGTAATAGGTGATGTGATACGTTACCCCGTCTATCTCAAAATTGCGTTTACGCGACACTCGGTCATCGAGGTTAATATGGCCTGTTGCCCATGCTGTGTGTGCCTGTTCGAGTATGTGAGGGAGCTTTTCTTCGATAGAGAGTAGATGATGGATATGCTGTGTGTTGAGGATCGCGACAGGGGTTTCGGGGGGTATGTTTGCAGAGGGGGTTGGGCTTTTCTGCAAAAAGGCGAAAAGTGACCTAAATGGATTCTTTCCTGGCATAAATTATACTCTTAATGCGCAATTTAATTTTTATATTGCACATTATTGAGTATATAGATTAATGTTTTATTAAATTGATCATATAAACATAAAATATGCAATTAGCGCCGATCCCATTCATCACGCAATGTACGGATATCTGGTATGTTTTCGTGTTTTGACCATAATCCTTGGGTTTTTTTAAGTACATCCCCCCAATTCGCCCCGATCTCGATATCTACGAGCAAGGGTACTCGCAAGGTGACGGCTGATTCCATGGCGTGTTGAATAGCAGCTTGCGCTGTATCCACGACAGATTCCGCAATTTCAAACACCAATTCATCGTGCACTTGTAAGATGAGGGTGACGGCTCCTCCTGTGGTGGCTGTGTAGTGTGACACATCAATCATCGCATGTTTGATGAGGTCTGCCGCACTGCCTTGGAGCGGCGCATTGATGGCAGCCCGTTCTGCGCCTTTGCGTAAGATCGGGTTTTTTGCATGAATGTTAGGAACGAGCATGCGCCTGCCAAACAAGGTTTCTACATAGCCTTGTGCGGCTGCCAGCTTGCGTGTGTCTTCCATATAACGATGCACACCCGGATACCGTTCAAAGTAACGGTCAATATAGGCTTGTGCTTCCCGCGGGGCAATGCCCAATTGACGTGATAAACCAAAACTGGACATACCGTAAATCAAACCAAAGTTAATCGCCTTGGCGTGTCGGCGTTGGTCTGCAGATACCTGTTCCAGTGGTACACCAAATACTTCTGCGGCAGTGGTGCGATGAATATCTTGCCCCTGTTGAAAAGCTTGAATGAGGCCCTGATCAGCTGAAACATGTGCCATGATACGCAATTCTACTTGAGAATAATCCGCAGACAGTAAGACACAACCGGGAGGCGCAATAAATGCTTGCCGAATGGCGCGCCCAGCTTCTGTCCGAATCGGAATATTTTGTACATTCGGATTATGAGAAGATAATCGCCCCGTCGAAGTCACGGCTTGATTAAAGGAGGTATGCACACGCTGTGTTTTGGGATGAATAGCGAGTGGCAAGGCATCTGTATAAGTTGATTTTAATTTGGCGGCTGTGCGATGCGCAAGAATATGCGCTGCGATGGGAAACTGTACGGCCAAATCAGATAACACTTCTTCTGCCGTAGAGGGCTGGCCAGAAGGCGTTTTTTTGAAAATGGGTAGCCCCATTTGGGTATACAGTACTTCTTGTAATTGCTTGGGAGAAGCCAGATTAAACAGGCAGCCCGCTTCTCTATAAATCGTTTGTTCAAGCTCGGCAATTTCAGTTTGTAATTTTGCGCTCTGTTGTTTGAGTACTTGCGGATCTAATAACAATCCGTGATGTTCCATTTGTGCGAGAATGGGTACTAAGGGCATTTCAAGCGTTTCAAATACGTGGGCTAGTTTTCCGGTGTGTTGCAATTCAGGGTATAACATGGCATCTAATGCAAACGTAATTTCTGCATCTTCTGCAGAGTAACGTGTGGCCGTTTCAATATCAATTTCGTTGAAGGTCTTCCACGTGGAACCTTGTTTTGCAATAGATTCATATGTGATGGTATTGCGTTGGAGTACGCGATTGGCCAGTGTATCCATATCGTATCGGCCTTGTGTACTGTCGAGCACATAGGCTGCTAACATTGTATCACGTAATGTGTTTTTGACGGTGATACCATATTGCATCAGAATTTCTAAGTCATATTTGAGATTTTGGCCGATCATTGTCAGCTGTGGATTATCAAAAATAGGTTGTAATTTTGCAAGTACTGTCTCGCGCGAGAGTTGCTGTGGCGCCCCTTCATAATCATGGGCGACGGGAATATATACAGCAGCATGCATTTCAATCGCCATTGAAATACCGACCAGTGTTGCATCTATCGGATTTAAAGAAGTGGTTTCAGTATCAAATGCGAAGTGCGTTGCGTGTTGCACGCGCGAAAGCCAATGATCTAATTCACTTTCAGTGAAAATGGTTGTGTAGGTGACGGTGGCAGCTTGTGTATCTGACAATGTGAGCGTGTTTGTTTCTGCAGGCAGTTCGTTAATTTCTTTCAGCCAGTTTTTAAATGCATAACGTGTGTAGGCTTCTCGTAATGTGGCAATATCGGGTGTGCGTCGTTGTAACTGGTCTGGTTTCTCAGATAACGGTACGTCGGTTTTGACAGTAATCAGTTGACGGGCCATGATGAGGCGATCTTGATACTGACGCAAATTTTCCGCAGCCTTGCCGGTCAATGTGGGTGCGGCAGCCAGTAATCCATCCAGTGAACCATAGGTTTGCAGCCATTTTGCTGCAGTTTTAGGGCCAACTAAGGGGATACCGGGAATATTATCAGCGGTGTCACCGATCAAACTTAAGTAATCGATCATTTGTGCGGGTGGTACACCGAACTTTGCACGCACACCTTCGCTATCCAGTTCCGTATTGGTCATGGTGTTGATCAACTTGACATGATGATTCACGAGTTGGCTTAAATCTTTATCGCCGGTTGAAATGAGGACATCAAAACCCCTCTCTACCGCTTGCACCGTGAGCGTCGCAATCACATCATCTGCTTCTACCCCTTCATGGGTTAATAACGGAAACCCTTGTGCCTGAATCATCTGATGCAAGGGCGCAATCTGGACACCTAAATCATCTGGCATGACAAGACGATTCGCTTTATATTCTGGAAATTGCTCGTGCCGGAACGTTTTTGCCTTCGTGTCAAATACAACAGCAATATAGGGTGTAGTGTACGTCTGCGCCAATTTCTTGAGCATATTGAGTACACCATACATCGCGCCCGTGGGTTCGTTGTGGGTATTCATTAAAGGGGGTAAGGCGTAATACGCGCGAAACAAATAAGAAGAACCGTCAACAAGGATCAGTAAAGGACGATCAGGCATACTACACTCCTAGGCCAATAGAGGAAAAGGCACAGTGTAAGGCAAATGGGGGCATATTCTCAATGAAAAGCCAGCAATTCCCGCCTTGACAGGCGGAAATTGCTTAATTGATTAAATGCTAAGCAAAAGCAAAGCTTTTGCTTGCATCCAGGGGGGAGCGCTGCGCTGCTCCCCCCTGGCAACCCCACATCGCCACTGAAAATCGTAGTTTTTTGAGCATTCACTATACACAAAAACAGCAAAAAATGCCCTAAAAACCACAAAATAATCAAGGCGGGAATTGCTGATGAAAAGCGCAAGTTGGCGGACTTTGTGCGGACGGTTTCTCACGGCCTTGATCCTGGGTTGCGATGAGCGACCCATAAGGGACAAATAAAAAAATGTTATACTTGTCCCTTAATTCAATAAATGCTAAATTAGGGACAAGTAAAAAATAATTATATTTGTCCCTTAGGAAAAGATTATGGCCAATAAAATTGTCGGGCGTCAATGTGAAATGGCCTCTCTTAAAAGAGTATGCACCTCTAAAAAAGCTGAATTTCTTGCTGTGTATGGCCGTAGGCGAGTTGGAAAAACCTTTTTGATCAGGTATTTTTTTAAACAGCAGGACTGTTTATTTTTTCAATTGACGGGTATTTATAAGGCATCTCTCCAGACACAATTAGCTGAGTTTATAAAAGAGCTCGAAGCCCTGTACGCTGCTCTTGGTATGATGTTGCATTTGGAACAACCCAAATCGTGGCTGAAGGCTTTTGAAATGCTGACTGAAGCGATCAAGCATACCAAGAAAAAAGTCATTTTTTTCTTCGATGAATTCCCATGGATGGCGGGGAAGAAGTCGAAATTATTATCTGCTGTTGATTATTACTGGAATCGACATTGGGTAGATAATCCAAAGATTAAATTGATTATCTGTGGTTCTGCGGCTTCTTGGATCATTGAAAATATTCTCAATAATAAAGGTGGATTACATAATCGTGTGACGTTGCGTTTACCCATAGAGCCCTTCACATTACAGGAAACGCAGGCGTATTTAAAAAGCGCAGGTGTGCTATTAGATCGTTCTCAAATACTTGCGTTGTATATGTGTATTGGGGGTATTCCTTTTTACCTTAGCACTGTTCGTAGTGGGTTTTCTGCAACGCAAAATATCAATGAAATGTGTTTTAAAAAACAGGGCGCTTTAGTGAATGAGTTTAATAATTTATTTTCATCTTTATTTCAACATGCGGTGATGCATGAAACCATTGTGAAATTATTAGCGAGTCATCGACACGGTATGAGTCGAAAAGAAATTGAAACGATAACGGCCTATCAAGGAGGTGGCTTGACGCGGATCTTAAAAGAGCTTGTATATGCTGGTTTTATAGAAGAATTTATACCCTGGAAGCAAGAACGCAATATTCACTATAAGTTGATAGACGAATATACATTATTCTATTTGAACTGGATTGCACCTCCATCAAAACAAAAACGTCTCTCAGAATTGGATACAAAATTTTGGGAGGAGTCTGCTCAGTCAGCAGCATGGAGGGCGTGGGCAGGCTATGCGTTTGAAGCTATTTGTTTTAAGCATCTGACTAATATAAAAAAGGCCCTCAAGATTCCGGACGGTTCTGTTGCTTCAACATGGCGTTATGTTGCCAAGGGCAACAGTGCTATTCCCGGTGCACAAATCGATTTATTGTTTGAGCGCCAGGATGGCATTGTCAATGTATGCGAAATCAAATATTCAAATGGTCAATTTAGAATTGATAAAGAATATGCGAAGATCTTGCAAAATAAACTGGATGTTTACAAAAAGGTGACAAAAACACATAAGCAGGTGGTACTCTCGATGATCACAACGCATGGGCTGCAGTCGTCAGTACATTTAGAGGGCTTGGTTTGGTCATCGGCTACAGCAGAGGATTTGTTTGGGTAAACGTATTTCAACTTTGGTTTAATTTACATATCATAGCGCGTTACGGATGCATGGTATCACTGGTAGTAGGGGCTGCGTCATCCGCAGCAACCATTTGCCATAAGTGAAAGAGTGGGTTTTGGCACAATTGTTTAATAGGGCTCACCTGATTGAGTGGGTGGCGTAGCGTACGGTCTTCTGACTGCAGTGCTTGAATGGTTCGTAAGTCAATGGGTGCTTTATGTACGAGGGATTCAATGAGGTACCACAATGCTTGTATTTCTAAGTGATTTAAGGCTGTCTGTGTTGATGTGGGTGCCATTTCAATGGCATTTGGTTCGGATATAAAATCGGTTTGTGGAAAGAGCGATGATTGGCGTGCTGTGTTGAAATACGCTGGTTGGTGGCTCAATAAGGGTGTTGAAGTATACATTTCCTCTGGATTTCTGGAAATAATCGTCGCAATAATCTCAGCTTGTTTCTCATTTTCTGTTGCGATTTCTGTTTGATCTGCACAGACGAGTGTAGGGCCAAAAAACTCAGCGGCTATTTGCCCATATTGCGCGGCAGTTTTCCAAATGCTCGCTAATAAAAGAAAGCGGGTGATGTGAGATAGTGCATGATGTACTGTCGGGGAAGTGGCGCACATGGCACGAATGAGCGGAACGGACAGTTTGCTGTTGGTGGTATGGGGATCTTTAAACAGACGGCAGAGCGCATATTCTGCAACAATCCAACTCGTTTGTTTGATGACTGTGCCCCCCACAGCGGTTGTTTGTTTTCTGCCTTTGCCCTTCATGCTGGTGAAGGTAACAGATAAAGGTCGATTCAATTCAGCAAGACTCGATTTCAATACTAAATCCGCTGCTTTTTGCAGTAATTCCATGATAATGGGGGAAGTCGCGAGATCTTGAAGCAGCGAAGTATAACGCAAACAAGCAAACAATAAGCGGGTGACCCAAACGTTACTGGCATATGTCACATCTTCCCTGAGAAAAACAGGTTCCATCCAGCCGGTGGCAAAGAGTAACCGATACAGGTGATGCGCCTCAAAGATGACCGCAGAGAGCATGGGCTGCAAAAAGAGATGTAATGCGCGCACATTGTTTGGATCGCGCATGAGGGCGGGACTATTAGCGCATTGGTTGAGTAGCGTATAGGTAAAGTGTCGTCGTCTTGGGTTGCCAGGACAGCGAGTATAAGATCCATCGGGCGCGCGCTCTTCAGGTAAATGGTGCGCACTATCCCACATGCGTTTGAGAAGGGTAAAACAGTCATATGGTTCAAAAGCCGTTAGAAAAACCCGCAATTGCTGGGTACGCTCATCGACTTGTTGAATCCACTCATCGATCGCTTCATCAGTGAGTGATAAGTCTGATGGTAAGGGACGTAGCCAGTGTTGCTCGACCCAGGCGTGGAGCGTGGCATCGCTTAAGGCATTAAACCGGTGTGGGTGAGTGTGAATCCACTGTTGCAACAGGGCATCGTGCCCCGGTTGGAAATGGGCGCATAATGCCTCACCTACCTCGGGTGTATGCCATTCACGCAGTGCTTCTGGGTCTGCTTGAAGCGTGCGTTCATAGCGCTGTGTCAGAGATTCTGGCGTAAGAGGCATGGGATCACTTGCTCCCTATCAATGAACTGGGTTCTTCGCCCCAGTGTGCGGAGCATACATTAACAGATTCTTAAATCTGGCTGCATAATCCGCCTCATCCTTGTGTTTTTGCGCATGGCGTATTGCGCTGTGTCGTTGAGTGATCTGATAATGGCAGCACTTGCGCTAGAATCCGGTCGATTCGTTGTACATAGTGGGTAATATCGGTAGAACATTCGGGGCGTGGCATAATGTCTGCTTGATTGGCTGAACAGGACAGCAGAGGGGATAATGCGTTTAATGCCACTGTGGCA
>Ga0155640_1030_pt3 | contig 10236 bp, 13 predicted proteins | sample RifCSPhighO2_12_FD_107297 | JGI IMG/M metagenome (GOLD analysis project Ga0155640, IMG submission 107297) | Gammaproteobacteria bacterium RIFCSPHIGHO2_12_FULL_45_9 | reverse complement strand
ATCGTATAGCTCACATCCACTAACCGATTATCCACCACGCCCGCCAAAGCAGCGCGCGCTAACCCAGCCCCAATCGATTCCGCAACTTCTTTAACAGTCACAGCATGCGCATAAGTACGGGTTGAACCATCTGGCAAGGTTACAATAGGCATACATCCACTCCCATGGACCCAATTTAAGTTGATAATTTGGTAGGCACGATTGGGATTGAACCAACGACCCCCACCATGTCAAGGTGGTGCTCTACCACTGAGCTACGTGCCTAAATACCCTAGATCAAAGCGAGCTAACTTAACACCGTTTGTTCAAAAATTCAAGGGGCTAACCCAATAGCGCGGCAATAACTCTGCAATCTGCACGGCATTCAATGCGGCACCTTTACGGACGTTATCTGCCACAATCCACACATCTAATCCAAAGGGATGCGAAATATCTTGCCGTACGCGCCCTACATATACGGGATCCTGACCTGACGCATCACTCACCACTGTCGGAAATGCTGCATCATCTGCTAACAACTGTATACCCGGCGCATTTTGCAACAATCGTTTCGCTTCTTCTGCTGAAATGGCTTCACGTGTTTCAATATGCACAGCTTCCGAATGACCATAAAACACCGGCACACGCACTGCTGTTGGATTGACCCGAATATCCGGATCACCCAAAATTTTCTGCGTCTCCCATACCATTTTCATTTCTTCCTTGGTGTATCCATTTTCTAAAAAAATATCAATCTGCGGAATCACATTAAACGCAATTTGCCGTGCAAAGACCTGACCGTCATCCGTTGCTTCTTGCCCATTTAATAACTGCGCTGTTTGGCGCGCTAATACTTCTACCGCTTCTCGACCTGCGCCTGACACAGATTGATAAGTCGCCACATTAATCCGTTCAATACCCACCGCATCATAAATAGGTTTCAACGCTACCATCATTTGAATTGTAGAACAATTTGGATTGGCAATAATCATGCGCGAACGATAACCCGCAATAGCCTCTGGATTCACCTCAGGTACCACTAACGGCACATCTGAGTTGTAACGAAAATATGCCGTGTTATCAATGCTAATACAGCCTGCTTCCGCCGCTTTCGGTACATATACCGATGAAATACGCGAACCCGCTGAAAAAAAGGCAATCTGCGCATTGGTAAAATCAAAAGATTCTAACGCTTGTACTTTAAGCTGCTGATCGCGAAAAGCCAACCGCTTACCAACTGATTCTTCACTGGCTAACAAATACAAGTTTCCAACCGGAAAATCTCGCAAAGCTAAAATCTCTAATAAACACTCACCGACTGCACCGGTTGCACCGACTATTGCTACGTCGTACATGAATCAAAAACTCCTCTTGTTAATAATTATATGGGGTTTGGTACGCACTCATCCTGCATTCTGTCCCCGATTCCGTAAATCATGATCCATTAATGTCAGCGCTAACATTGCTTCCACAATGGGTACCGCACGCAAACCCACACAAGGATCATGACGTCCCTCAGTCACCACCTCACATGCTTCTCCTCGCGCATTCATACTGTGACCCGGTACACGAATACTCGATGCAGGCTTTAACGCCACCTGCGCCACAATCGGCTGTCCTGTTGAAATCCCCCCCAAAATACCCCCGGCATGATTACTCATAAAACCCGCAGGCTGTATTTCATCCCGATGAATCGAACCGCGTTGATTCACAACCTGTACACCATCACCAATTTCAACTGCCTTCACTGCCGGAATACTCATCAATGCTTTCGCAATATCTGCATCTAAACGATCAAACACCGGCTCTCCCAAACCCACAGGCACAGACAATGCTTCTACATATACACGTGCCCCAATAGAATCTCCATCACGACGCAATTGTGTCAAGAACGTTTCCAATGACGCAATGGCTTGTCGATCCGGAAAGAAAAAAGGATTATTCTCTACAAAATTCCAATCCCATTCTTTCGCAACAATATCACCAACAGCCGTACAACAACCTCGAATGAGGACCTCATAACGTGACTGCAAATACTTTTTAGCTACCACGCCCGCTGCCACACGCATCACGGTTTCACGCGCTGAAGCACGCCCTCCACCCCGATAATCCCGTATACCATACTTTTTAAAGTAAGTGTAATCCGCATGCCCAGGCCGAAATTTATCTTTAATATCAGCATAATCACGAGAACGAGCATTTTCATTGCGGATTAATAATGCTAATGCTGTCCCCGTTGTATACCCTTCAAAAACACCCGATAAAATCTCAACCTGATCTCCTTCCTGACGCTGCGATGTGAAATGAGAAGTACCTGTACGACGTCGAGCCAAATCACCCACAAAATCAGATTCTATCAGCGGAATTTTGGGCGGACAACCATCTATAATGACTACTTCTCCAGGACCATGGCTTTCCCCTGCCGTTGTCACACATAACGCGCGACCGAATGTATTCCCTGACATAAATAAAATCTCCCTAACCTAAAAAAATCCCCCCCTAGCCCCCCTTTTTCAAAGGGGGGAAATTAAGATGGCATTCACCTCTTTTTTAAAGGGGAGAAATTACGCACTATTTCTTCTGCTGTTAATAAAAAAACTCCGCCCTCACCCGACTCATGCGATAACCACACAAACGGAACATCAGAATAACGCGCCATCACGGCCTCTTCCGTATTACCCACTTCCACTACTAATATACCTGTTGGTTTTAAATAACGCACGGCCCCTTGCAGAATACGCTCAACAATGGCCAACCCCATATCATCCGCTGCTAAAGCCAACCGTGGCTCATGCCGATATTCTGATGGCAATGTCTCCATCTCCACTGCACTCACATACGGTGGGTTACTGACAATGAGATCATATTGCATCAGTGGTAATGCCTCATACACATCTGACTGATATAAGTATACCTGATCTTCTACATGATGCTTTTGAATATTGCGTGTCGCCACCGCTAACGCCTCTGCACTGATATCAATCGCATCTACCTGAGCCTCTGGAAAGGCTTTCGCACATCCAATGGCAATACATCCACTGCCGGTTCCAATCTCTAAAATATGACTCACCGAACCCTCTTGCAACCAAGGCTCAAAATGCCGTTCTATCCATTCCCCTATCGACGAACGCGGAATTAAAACACGCTCATCTACATAAAATGGCATGCCCATAAACCAAGCCTGGTGCGTTAAATAAGGTAAGGGCACTCGATCTTCAATGCGCCGTTTAATCAACGTAGCTAACGTCTTTTTTTCAGGTGTCGTCACCCTTGCATAAAAAACCACAGCATCACTTTCAACCGGAAGATATAAGGCCTGCAACACCAACTGCACTGCCTCATCCCACGCATTATCTGTTCCATGCCCTAAATGCACCTGATGCTCCTGTAGACGTGACGCCGTCCACCGAATCCAATCACCGACCGTGCATAATTCTGACTGAATGACTTCACTGACCATCATCATAAATACCCGTTCTTTTTTGACCCACCCTGCAGCAATTAAGGCAGATTGACTAAACGCACTAACACCCGCTCGCGACCAATTAACACTAATGTGACATCAATCGGTGGCGAAACTGTATCACCCGTGACCGCTACCCGTAATGGCTGCGCGACTTTTCCCAACCCCACTTGCGCTGCTTCACTTACCTGCACTAATGCAGCATGCAATGCTTCCGCCGTCCATTCCGTCACCATTTGCAACACAGCATGCAATTGCTTCAATAAAACACGGGCTTCCGCCGTCAAATGCTTCTGAACAGCAACATCATTCCAATGCAAGTTGTCTTCGAAAAAATAACGACTCCGCTCGGCCATTTCGACCAAGGTCTTAGTACGCGAAGCCTGTGCCTCTACTACCTCAGATAACCGAGGACCACACGTACTATCCACACCTATTGCCTGTAAACGTGTCCCTAATAACTGACCTACATATTCCGCCGGTAACGTCTTCATATAGTGTTGATTCAACCATAACAACTTGTCTGGATTTAAAGCAGCAGGCGCACTGCTTAAATTCGTACCATCAAAGTACTGAATTAACTCGTCCCGAGAAAATACCTCTTGATCTCCATGAGACCAACCTAAACGAACTAAATAATTTACCAATGCCTCGGGCAAAATACCCATCCGCTCATAATCCATCACACTGTCTGCACCATGCCGCTTGGACAACCGTTTGCCATCTGGGCCCAAAATCATCGGCACATGCCCATAAATCGGCGGCTGTACCCCCAGTGCCTCAAATAAATGAATTTGCCGCGGTGTATTATTAATATGATCATCACCCCGAATCACATGCGTGATTTTCATATCTACATCATCAACCACCACCGTAAAATTATACGTAGGCGTTCCATCACTACGCGCTAAAATTAAATCGTCTAATTCACTGTTGGCAATGGTAATCGGACCCCGCACTAAATCGTCAAAAGACACCACACCCCGCTCCGGTGTCTTAAAACGAATCACAAAAGAGCCCGTACGTTGCGCATCTTCTGACAAATGACGACAATGACCATCGTATCGTGGTTTTTCATGGTTCGCTAATTGCGCTTCCCGTAAAGCCTCTAACCGCTCCTTTGAACAATAACACCGATACGCTTTGCCCTCCGCCAACAACTGATTCTGCACCGCACGATAACGCTCAAAATGCTGTGTTTGATAATAAGGCCCTTCATCGTGGGCTAAATTTAACCATGCCATACCATCTAAAATCGCTTGCACTGATTCAGGCGTTGAACGGGCTAAGTCCGTGTCTTCAATGCGGAGAATAAAAACGCCTCGATAATGCTTGGCAAAAGCCCACGAAAATAATGCCGTTCGCGCACCACCCACATGTAATGCACCCGTCGGGCTCGGTGCAAAGCGTGTTCTCACTTGCATAAGGTTCCTCATGTTTTTATCAATGACAACAGGGGGCATTGTACCGAAGTTTAAAACGCTTTCACACTTAATCAAATGCATGAAGACAGATTTTCCTTCATCCAGTACATGAACTTTTTACTTCATGTACTGCTTGAAGATCAACCAGGCATCCTCCGTCAATTCAGCGAGTTAGCTAAACTTCTTAGCGTAAAGCTAAAACATAAATTAAATTGTTAAACATATAGATTTGTACGAATGGGGCGCGTATAATTAGAGATCCTCCCCAAATAAAAAATTAACTTTTTTTATCTGGGACAGGAACTTCAATAATGAACCAATTTTTGCCAACGGCAGGGAGGCCTTATGCAAAAGACAACACCAACTCGCGTTAGAGTACTAGCAAGCTTATTAGGGGTATTAATCTGTGCTGAAATCGTACTAGAAGCATGGGTTTATCCACACCTCATTTAATTTACTGATTTTGCTTTAAGACCCCCGGGGGGCTAAGTCCCCTCCGTCTTAGCCCCATGGGCCCTATGACGAATCAGTAACTTAAAGTTAAACGTATACTCCCCACGGCCTGGCAGATCACTCCCCCGAGTGTCTCCAGGCCTTAAGGAAAAACCATCAAAAGCACTTTCTCATGTGCAAACAAAAACAAACATAAACGCATGAATCGGATTGTATCATTTTTGATCAAATGTATCAAGACTATACCCCGGTTGCCTGATCCCAAATATCAAGATGTAACCGAGGCGTATATCGAAAACCGAGACGCTTACACCATTCCACCACACGGGGTGCACGCGCTTGTACAATAGCCCGCGTTCCACCCTCCGGCATTAATAATACCCGCTCTGGTGATAACTGAAACGGCTCAACATAGTCTCGAATGATCTCTTCCAAATCCGCTTCGCTACGTACAACAAACTTAAAAAATGCCTGTGGTGCTGCAGCGAATACTTTCAAGACCGCCGACTGATAAGCTCGCTCACGGGACTCACCACTATGCGCCAATTTAGGACTGACATTCAGTTGCTGTACACGAGAGAGCAAGGCTACCTCTGGCATCAATGTTGCATTAGTTTCAATTTCTAGAAAAGACCAATCCGGAAGATTGAGCGTCGCATCAAGTTGCTCTAAAAAGAGTAATAAAGGCCCTTGATGCATCAAGGGCTCACCACCCGTCACCACTAAATGTGCCCCCACCCTCAATGCAGATAACCAACCCTGGCACTCCCAAAAAGCTAAGATTTCCAGAAAGGTTTGCCGCTGTTGATGACGCCAGACCGCCTTGGTGTCACATCCCAAGTGCTCGCCTGTGACTGAATCACGATAGGAAAATCCTTCACACCGTAGGTTGCAACCGCCCAAACGCAAAAATACAGCGGGACAACCTACCGATACACCCTCTCCCTGAATGCTATAAAACATCTCACTGACAGAAAGATAGTGCTTCATACCATGTTTCCTTAAATGGGGGGTATATAACGCGCCGCTGCTCGCGGTGTTTCCCATACGGCAACCCACGCAAAATGCCAATTTCGCATCTGATCCCGAAAAATCCGATCAAAAGTGTCATATAAATGCTTGGCTAAACACTCAGCAGATGTATTCACCGAAGGCAAAACAGCATGCTTCTGTTGCTCTTTTTTAAGAAAAGTACGCAAAGGCGTATCTTCCGTAGATACCAACGTTGCATGATCCCAGTGGGCAATTAACCATTCAGCACACACCGTTCGAATGTGAGAAAAATCAACCACTAAACCAGAAGCTGGATCAATATCCACCGCCTCAACACCCAATTGAACCCGATAATTGTGCCCATGCAAATGATTGCACTTCCCGCAATATCCCACCGTTAAACGATGTGCTGCCGAGAATTCCGGCAGTTCAATTTCGAGAATATACCCCACCTACAGGTACTCCACCTTCAAAATCTCATAGGTCGTGACACCCTGAGGAGTTTCTACATCCACCACATCCCCTGCAAATTTACCCACTAAACCACGCGCTAAAGGAGAAGTCACCGAGATCTTGTCTTCTTTTAAGTCAGCCTCATCCACACCCACAATACGATAAACCACTGTAGCATCTGTATCCACATTCGTTAAGGTTACGGTAGAACCAAAAATAACCTTCCCCTCATTCGGAATCTGGGTCACGTCAATAATACGACACTTACTCAATTTCGTTTCAATCTCTTGAATACGGCCTTCGGTAAAGCTCTGCTGTTCACGTGCCGCATGATATTCCGCATTCTCACGTAAATCACCATGTGCCCGCGCCTCTGAAATTGACTCAATAATACGAGGACGCTCAACGGACTTTAAGTGCTTCAGTTCATCTCGGAGCAATTGAGCCCCATGTGCAGTGATTGGTACAATATCTGACATCCCGATCCCTCCCTTATAAAACATAGAAAACCTAGAAGGAGAGACAGAATACGCATGCAATAGCATGACGTCAAGTAGGGTATTTTATACAAATTATGCTACACTCGGCCGGGCTTGGAAGCAGCAGGAACCGCCGGAATCTGTTCAGGAAATAATGAATTTGTATGAGTATAGATAATGCCTCCACATCCTCTCTTGATTATCGGCGCAGGCGCTGCAGGCCTCATGTGCGCTATCACCGCGGCCAAACGGGGTCTACCTGTTCATATCCTGGACCATGCCAACAAACCCGGCAAGAAAATTTTGCTCTCCGGCGGCGGACGCTGCAACTTTACCAACCGCTACGCAAGCCCCCAGCACTACCTATCACACAATCCCCATTTTTGTATCTCCGCACTGAAACGCTATCCAGCATCCCGCTTCGAACAGTGGGTGCAACAACACGGCATTGCCTATCATGAAAAAAAAGCAGGTCAACTGTTCTGCGATCACTCCGCAAAAGACTTACTGAATGCCCTCTTGCAGGAATGCAAAACAGCCGGTGTCACATTCCAATTATCGTGCGAAATCAATAAAATTACCGCTTCCACTCCTCATCATTTCCAATTACACACCACGCATGGCTTGCTGGAAACACAGGCGCTCGTGATCGCAACTGGCGGTCTTTCATTCCCGACGATGGGCGCCTCTCCTTTTGGCTACAAAATCGCTGAGCAATTTGGTATTCCCATACAACCCGTGCGGGCAGGACTCGTCCCACTAACCCTGCGTCCAGATGATCTGAAGACCTGGTCTACCCTCTCCGGATTAAGCCTACCCGTGACGGCCACTACAATACCTCACACCGTGGCATTTTCAGAAGATATGCTATTTACCCACCGTGGATTAAGCGGTCCCGCTATTTTACAAATTTCGTCTTATTGGCAAGCAGGTCATGCACTACAACTGAATTTATTACCCGAGCAGAATGCATTTACCTATTTAACCCACAAACGCACCCTGCGCCCCCAGGCCACATTGAAAACCATCCTATCCGAAATACTCCCCTCCCGTTGGGTGGAACTATTCTGTGCACAGGATACCCAACCTATGCAGCACTATTCTGACAAAAAATTACAAGGGCTCGCAGAACAACTGCATCATTTCACCTTCACGCCAAACGGCACGGAAGGCTACCGTACTGCAGAAGTCACGCTGGGAGGCGTGGATACCCAGGCCATTTCTTCCAAAACCTTCGAAGTAAAACACATGCCGGGTCTGTATTTTATCGGCGAAGTCCTGGATGTAACCGGCCACTTGGGTGGCTTTAATTTTCAATGGGCCTTCGCATCTGGGTTTTGTTGTGGCGAAGCTATTTGCAGCTGATCACAAATACCTTTACAGAACTGATCATTTAATATACAATTCAAGTAATTATCATTTAATTAGGGCAAGGAGAAAATGTCTTATCATATTGTTTTTCCTGAAAATCTAATTAGATCCGCTGAATTAGCGCGCCTCAGAAACTTTGTCTATATTGAATATCACACCTTAAGAAAGGCATACCCTGGCGGTATACAAAAGGCGCCTTTAATCACTTTACTGGAAAAACATGCCCCTATGGGGGTACCGAATTTTGCACAAATGCCTCGACGTACAGAAATCTCAGCACACGAAACGCGGTATCAATTCTTTTCGCCCGATCAAACGGAGGATATGCTCTTCACGATTATGCCTGATGGTATTACAGCGCCTGCTACAGCACCGTGTCCTTCTTGTGGCTATGTCATCACACCTGCAGATTGCATAGGCGGGTTCAACCTTAAAACCCGTGCTCATAATATCATTCCCGCCTCACGATTCAGAATGCTGTTTGAAAGAACAGTCCAGGCACTCTTATCGGATCATCATATGAGCCAGTATCTTGATACAGATGATGAGCGGTTGATCAAACGACTGATTGAAATTGGCACAAATACTGAAGGCATCGTCACAGGACAAGGTACAGGAGGACAATGTCCAGCCTGCGAAATCATTCAAGGGAGCGATACGCTATTAGAACGACACGCATTAGCATTACACTATGCAGCAACCCCTCCCCATACCAGCCGCCCCATCTCGCTTCAACCCACTGCAATATAAAACCCACCCTCTCCAGACTCAAACACGACCGTTGTTTGCTTTTGTTGGCGCGCAATTCAGTGCAACGGCCGCATTACCAGGTGGTTCGCCGGCTGATTTGATACAGATCATCAGCGCAATGAGTAGCCGTATCGCACAACGCGCAGAAGAATTCATTGGGAGTGTCTATTTAGGTTCTAGTGGCGTACAGCCAGCATCACCTCTCGCAACCTTTTTATTTCATCACAATCTTGAGTTCATATGGGAGCTTAAGCGACAGGTTATCGCTTGCTGCATGCCAGCTCATACTGCTGATGCTGCACTGTTTCAACATACCCAAATTAATCCTGCGGCCGGTGTTGGCGCCATGAAAGCACCAAGACCCTATTGTCCCGATCGACAGTAATCCGTTATCTCAATTCCGCGAGTATTTCCACACAGTGACTAAATACACGATTCTCGGCAACCCACGCCAAAATACCCACGTTCGCCAATTTACGCATCACATGGGGATTGGCTTCACACAGATACACCGCCACACCCCGTTGATGGTAATGCTGAATCAATTCACTGAATGTTTCTAACCCTGTCATATCCATAAAAGGCACCGCTTTCAAACGAAAAATAATACGCTTAGGATCAGCATGCGTCGTTGCCAGTGCGTGTTCTATTTTTTCAGCCGCACCAAAGAAAAATGGCCCCTGAATAGTATAAACAATGGTATCCGCTGGAAGACCCGACAAGCCATTGGCCGTCAACTCAGCATACAGCGCTTCTGGTTTTTGTTCTTCCACACTGACTGATTGATGCATGCGACGTACAAAAAATAACATCGCCAGAATGACACCGACGTTAACCGCTACCACTAAATTAGTAAACACCGTCAACAGAA
>Ga0155640_1015_pt2 | contig 10295 bp, 4 predicted proteins | sample RifCSPhighO2_12_FD_107297 | JGI IMG/M metagenome (GOLD analysis project Ga0155640, IMG submission 107297) | Gammaproteobacteria bacterium RIFCSPHIGHO2_12_FULL_45_9 | reverse complement strand
GCAACGGAATCCCTAACAACTTAGCCGCCAAGCCCGACGGCACTGCAGGATACCCCCCCATCGCCAGTACACAACGGGGCTTCAACCGTCGCAACAAGACATAGGCTTGTATCACAGACCCAACCAAATACCCACAAGCTGCTATACGCGACACTATACTCCGCTTACGTAACCCTTTGACCGGCAACAAATGTAACGGATACTCTTTCACCAACTGAGTCTCCAAACCCGTTGCAGCACCTACCCACTCAATGTGATAATCCCGCTCTTGTAAAACGGTCGCAACCGCTTTCGCAGGAAAAATATGCCCACCCGTTCCACCCGCAGCAATCACAATCACAGGACTCACAATCATTGGCTTTTCCGTCATTGACTCTTCCTCTTTTGCGGCAAAATAACCTGCGACCGCACAGGCCATGCATTGTGCTGTAATGTACACTCATAGGCAATACGTAACAAAATCCCCGCTGCAATACAATGCATCAACAAACTGGTTCCCCCATAACTCACCAGTGGCAACGTCAGACCCTTCGTTGGCAAGACGCCCACATTCACGCCCACATTCACACACGTTTGCATCGCAACCCACCAACCTAATCCATAAGCAACATAGGCTGCATATAACTGCTCTTGTCGCACTGAAGTGATGCCTAACCAAAATGCACGCCCTACCCACATGGCCATTAATGCCAATAATACCACACACCCAATCACGCCTAATTCTTCCCCCAACACGGCAAACACAAAATCCGTATGCGCTTCGGGTAAATAAAATAATTTTTGTACGCTGTTACCTAAACCCATGCCCCAAAAACCACCACGGCCAAATGCAATTAACGATTGTGTCAACTGATAACCCGAACCATACGGAGCCGCCCACGGATTCAAGAACCCCGTTAACCGCGCCATACGATACGGCGCAATCACCGCCAAAATACCGAGACCAATCGCCATCACACCCACTAATAAAATAAAAATACGTAACCGCACACCCGCCATAAATAATAACACCATAAAGGTAGATGCAATCACAACGATGGCACCAAAATCAGGTTCTAACAATAATAAGCACGCTAAAATACCGAGCACAATCGTTGGCTTCAGAAAACCCACAAACGTTTGTTTAACATCTCGATCAAATCGCACCAAGTAACTCGACAAATATAAAATCGCACTCAACTTTGCAAACTCAGATACCTGGAAAGAAAACACGCTGATCCCTAACCAACGACGACTACCATTCACAATATGACCAATACCCGGCACCAAGACTAATGCCAACAAAACCAAACACCCAAGCAAAATATACCCACTGGCACGAAACCACGTCGACATGGGAATACGCGTCGCAATCCAGGCCGCACCAATGCCGACCCACAGAAATACCGCTTGTCGCAAAACATAATGAAAAGGATACCCATATTGCTTATCTGAAATCACTAAGGATGCAGAAGCTACTAACAATAAGCCTAATAATACTAATCCCACTGTGCTCCATACAATCCACGGATCGTAAAACCAAGCCTGCTTTGTGGATGTCTTCATGGTAAATCCTTCACACACGTTTGAAATACATCTCCTCGATGACCATAATCACGGAACATATCAAAGCTCGCACACGCAGGCGATAATAAAACCGCATCACCTGACTGCGCTAACTCTGCAGCCTGCATCACCGCCGCCTCCATACTCATCACCGGATGAATCGGCACGAGATCCGATAAGGCAGTTTGTATCAACGGCGCATCGGTTCCCATCACAAAGACATGACTCACATGCGCTAAAACCGCTGCTCGCAAGACCGAGAAATCTGCCCCCTTCCCTAATCCACCTGCAATTAATAATACACGACCTGAAATACGTTCAGCCACTGTACGCATCGCTGCAATCGTTGCCCCCACGTTTGTACCCTTCGAATCATCAAAGAATAATACATTGTCACGTGAACGCACAAATGTACAACGATGCGGCAATCCTTGAAAATCACGCAACGCACTTAGCAAAGGCGGAAAGGGCACCCCCATCGCATAACATAAGGCTAAAGCTGCTAATGCATTTTGCCAATGGTGCATTCCTTGTAAATGCATCTCAGAAGCTTTTAATAAAGACTCTCCTCGAAAACAGAGCGTGGGATTCGTTTCCTTCTCTAATACATAAAAATCCGCTTGTTGATGCTGCACACTGAACGATAACTTTTGCGCTGTCTGTACCACCGTGTTTTTCCAAATATCTGTTTCATCTGCATTCACAACAGGCCTATCACAGTGCCTATAAATACGACGCTTAGACGCTACGTAATCTGCATACGTATCATACCGATCTAAATGATCTGGACTGACATTCAATACAACGCCCGCTGTTAAACGCAAAGATTCCGTCGTATCCAACTGAAAACTGGATAACTCTAACACATATACGTCAACAGATTCAGATAAGCGATCCAATACCGGTATGCCAATGTTGCCACATACCGCAACAGAAAGACCCGCTCGCTCTAACATATAACCCACTAATGTCGTTACCGTTGTTTTGCCATTAGAACCCGTAATCCCAATCACGGGTTTGTGGACTTCACGGGCAAATAATTCAATATCACCCACAATGGGAATCTGCTTTGCTCGCAGTAATTGCATCACCGGATGCGTATGTGCAATACCCGGACTCACTACCGCTAAATCTATCTCCATCCACCAGGCATCGGGTACCGCCGTTCCTAATGCCGTGGCCACTTCTGGATGCTCCGCGTGAATACGCGCAAGACCCGGGGGCGTTAGACTGTCATCCACACCACAAACCGTTTCACCTTTTTGGCATAAATAGTGTATACACGCCGCGCCTGTGCTCCCTAATCCTAAGACTAATTTCATATCGCCCCTTTGCCCTCAAAAACTTCTTCATTAAGACTGCTTTCAGAAACAGCTCAGGCTCTGATAAGCCAAACTCGTTACTATTTATATATATGGTAAATAGACGAGTCGGTGAACTTATGTCACACACCATGTTACAAGATAGTACACTAGTTGAACCCCAGATCCATGCTATCTTTGATCAAGAACTCAAGAAAGCGCTGATAACCGCTCGAAGAGGACGTGGCATTGCAGCAGCTAATAGCACGCTCTTTATGTTAAGTTGTGCCGTGACACCCACCAATACCGTGGGGTGGTTCTTAAACGCTTCCAATGGGTGCATCGCCTATATTTTACCTAAAAAACGTTTCGAGCTCTGGTGGCAACACCGTCAGACACTGTGGGCACAATGGAAAGCCGGCCAACGCAGTTGGCCTATGATGGCACACCTCATGGCAGAACCTCTGTCTATTGTATCTGCATTAGCAGCAGGCTTTTCGCAATGTTCCTTACTGGTGAAGGTGCTCATTCTCTTCGGTGTTGGCGCCGCCGCTGCTAATTGGTATGTCACCATTCCGCTTGCCATCTGCTTATGCATTGCCGCCTATTTTATGACCGCCGCACAAATCCAAAAATGTGTAGACTGGGGTGTCCATGCCATCACCAGCTTCAAAAACAAGCGCCTCATGCATGCTCTGTTCAACTGGCACCCAGAAGATAGCTTTCTGTGGAAAACAACGAAGTTACTCGGCCATACGGCGGTATTCGCTGCCGCTATCGCCGCCGGATGGTGGCTGCAATCCAGCAGCGCTGCCGCTAGTGTTTATCATCTACCCACCCAAATTCAACAAGGTCTCAGTACTGTGGGATTGATGGCTGCCATAGTACTCACCACCATAGCCAATGTCTTATACACCACGCGCTCCCAAACAGACTGGTGGTATAAATGTGTTGCACACTACGATACATTCAAAGCCTGGACTCACACTAAAAACCTTCCCGCTTCCACTCCCCCCTTAACCTGGGAAGCCAAAGCGCAATTAGCGAGCATTCCCACCGCCACTTGGGCACATGCTACGCTCAAAACCCTATCACCCCAACACCGATTACAGTTAGCTCAAAAACACTGGCAACAACTGTCTCCCGCGGTCCGTACCGCGTATTATCTGAAAGCAGCGCTTGGACCGGTATTCGAATGCTTAGCCTATCTCACGCGTGACGCCACTGCTGTTGCCGCAACGCAGACAACGCAAGACGCTCCCACCCAAGGCGCTACACGAGAATATTATACTGGCCATGGGGCGGAAATTATTTTGCGGCAAGTACCGCAACCAGCGCCACAAGCAATGCGCCTTCCACCGCCCGCCACACCAACCTCATCAGCAGGCCTTTTTGCTCACCGCTATAGCATCAATACAGCTTCATCCAGCACAGAACGCCCGCTACAAAAGCAACGACGACATTCTTTTTGAAATGCTGGACCCCGCGGACAAGCCGCGGGGCGTCGCCCATAAGAGCGGACAAGCCGCGGGGCGTCGCCCATAAGAGCGGACAAGCCGCGGAGCGTCACCCAAGAGTTGTAGGGCCGTCAAAAATAATCTACCGCAACTTCAAGGTCATTAAGCCTAATAACACCAAGATAAATGCAATAATCCAAAAGCGCACGATCACCTTGGGTTCTGGCCAACCTTTCAATTCAAAATGATGATGAATAGGTGCCATTCTAAAAACTCGCTTACCTGTCATTTTAAAAGAAGCGACCTGCACAATCACAGAGACCGTTTCAATCACGAAGATGCCACTCATAATAAAAAAGACAATTTCTTGACGCACCATCACGGCCAACGCACCCAATGCAGCACCCAACCCCAATGAACCCACATCACCCATAAACACTTGCGCAGGATAGGTATTAAACCACAATAACCCTAAACCGGCCCCCATTAATGCACTACAGAAAACCGTGACTTCACCCACGCCTGGCACATACGGAATCGCTAAATAATGCGAAAAAATACTATTGCCTGTTAAATAGGCAAATAACCCTAATGCTAATGCCACTAATACAGTCGGCATCAGGGCTAACCCATCTAATCCATCCGTTAAATTCACCGCATTACTAGAACCCACTATCACAAAATAAGCCACCACCACATACCACGCCCCCATGGGCACGAGCATGTCTTTTACAAAGGGAATCACTAAACTGGTCTCAGCAGAGACGCGCGACATTTGCATTAAGAACGCAATGACCACTAATGCACAAATGCTTTGCCACACCATTTTCCACCGTGCCGATAAACCCTTACTATTTTTCCTCACCACCTTACGATAATCATCTACAAAACCAATAGCGCTGAACGAAATCAATACAAATAAAATCAACCACACAAATCGATTCGACAAATCTGCCCACAACAATACGCTGATGACGATCGCTATCACCATCAAAACACCACCCATCGTCGGCGTACCTTTTTTACTTAAGTGCGCCTCCGGACCATCCTCTCGTACCGACTGCCCCACCTGTAAATCCACTAACCGACCAATAAACCAATTCCCCGTACACAACACCATACTCATGGCAGTTAAGACACTCACCATCGAGCGAAATGATAAATACTGAAACACACGCAACCAATGCCAGTGTTGCGAAAGTACCTTGGCCAACCACAATAACATGTTACTTATCCCTTCCTCTTTATATAATGAATTTGCATGATTATAGAAATAATTCAGACTCACTTAATAATGCCATAGTAACATTTCACACTGCATTACGCATTGCTCTTCTTTTATTTGTATTTTTTATGTACATTTTTTGGGGATTACTGATACATTTTGGTGCATACCTATGACAAAAACAACTACGCTCAGCACATACTGGACAGAAACCCATGATTTCTTCGCGCGCCCATTTTTTCAACCGCCACAAAAATTGACACCCCTTGAGGATGGAAGTCCTAAACCCCCAACGGGCTCAGAAGAAGAATCCGTATTAAACGGCTGGATATGGTCGCTGACTGATCATGAACCCCCTCATGAAAACACCCCCTTTACCGATGCCTTTCTCGCATTCCGAAACCATGTTGAACACTTACTCACAGAACTCATAGCGTACTATCAAACACTAGAACCAGCACTCACGCAACTCTCTGAAGAAGCACGCACTGAGATTATGCAAACAACACCCCTCGAACAGCAAGAAACTATTTTGGCTGAGCGACAAGCCATTCTCCAAGCAGACTTTAACAAAACAAAAACCAATTTAATCACTGCGAAAACTAAAACCTACACCACCTTCTTCACAACACCCCATACCACGCAACACAATATTCGATACCATATTTATGTTGTGGGGGTACAATCACTGAAAAATCTCGTGATGCTGCTGAAAACCCACACAGATCAACTCCCTCCACTGGAACAAGCGCGCATCCTGGGTGAACTGGCTTTATCGTTGCAAAAATGTTCCGGTGGTGTCAATGAAGGTTTGCAAGAAGCAGAACAAAAATGTTTAGCCCGCATTGAAGGATTACCCCGCGTATGGCTTGATAATCGCTACACGGCCATTGAAATCGCAGCCACCCACGTGCTCAATCAATACCTACCCGCCAATCGACAGGCCGGAAACGACAGACACTTAGGTATCGCATTACATAACTCAGCGGAACAGGTATTCGGTCTCCATGAAATACCGGATCACTTAACGCCGCACTCAAAAACAATTTTTTCGCTGCTATTTCATTTTCATGAAAGGTTACAACACACGCTCACCATCCAAGGTGTGATGCAATCGATTTCTGAAACCATGCTAACACCCGCATTAAGGAAAACCGCGAACGACATCACAGTCCATTTCTCCCATGCAGTCGATGACCTCGAACAGTATTTAGAGAATACTTTTGGACCTGACCCCGAGTTCAAATTCACAGATCTATTTCTATGCGATGACTCAGGTAACATCACACAACATCCTTATGCAGCACTGATGCTACTGCATTCTACGATAAAACGCCTGATTGCTACAGGTTACTTTAAACCCGCCACACTCAAAAGCACACCCTATCTTTTCGGCCATGCTGCCACAGGCAGTATTATTTATTCCCACACATACGAACCCAAACCCGAGCATACCACACTCAAAATTGTCACAGGCCCCTATCCTGAAAGTGCACTGTGCTATTATCACGCAGAATCCGATCCTGACGAATTGACTGCCTGTTCACTCGTGGATGCCCTATTTACCGTCGATCCTAGCCCCGCGTTACAAGCCATTCAAGATATGTTATATCCGTCACTGTTTTTGGAACGTCGCATTTTCAATCTATGGAGTTCGCATCATCCCGAAGGGCCTTATCTTGCGCTTCTCTCTGCAGCACGCCAAGCAGGTTACACGGCAGAACAGATAGATACTTGTCTTTTCGCGCGCTTACAAGTCGTACCCGAATCCTTTCCACTCAATTACCATCATAACCTCATAGAAGCTACCCTACAATACGGTTGCCCGCATACGCTGCTCTCGTATTTGCAAAAAACACAACCGTATTTACGGCACTTACTCGAATCACAACGAGAAATACTCATAAAAGCTATTTTTGCAAATTTAACACATATCTCCATCATTCAAGCGATATTTGAACGACAACTAGAAGGGTTGCGCGGCAACATCGCATTTCCTACATTGATCGAGTGGTTCTTTTCGCAATATACCTCCGCAACTACAACGATCACTGTCATCACACATTGCTGTAATCATCCGCAATTCATGCATACCCTCTTGGCGCATATTCCCACACAGGAATCCTTTCTGCAACTTTCTGAACGTGCACAGAATTTTTTTTCAACTATCCTCATCTCGCCGAATCGTTTAACGCTGCTTGCACCCTTGTTTCAATATATACCCACGGAATCGCTCATCAATGCCACACGGGCAGTTTCTGAACCCATTCTCAAAAAACAATTAGAAGACTGCAATCATTTTACCGAATTTCACACACATATCCAGGAGCATTGCTACCCACCGGGCTTACTGGTACTCTGGATAGAAGCTGCGATCAAAAAAGGCGTGTTGTCCTTTGTAGAAGCTGTTTTCCCACATAATGAAGATTTCAGTCTCAACTACTCAGTCTTACACTATATACTCCAACATCCGGAAACAGATGATACACTCTGTGCACGCCTACACAGCTGTTTAGAGAAAGGCTTGCCTCCCATCTTTTTGCCACAATTTCCACTGTCATTAGCCCCCCGCTCTTTTACAGCACCACCCCTCTGGCTCCCAACGCCTGTGACACTGCCACCACAGAGTGCCCCTGAACAATGGCTGACACATACCTTACAAACGCTACAATTCGATCCCGATACGTTGGCATCATTCTCTTATATCAACCAACAAATCGCGCGCCATAGCTTCGTATTTTGGTTAGAGAGCTTCTCCTGGAAGCCCAACAGCACCCTGAAACCAGAACCCAAACACTATGCCCTGTTAACAGCCTGGTGCAATGAACTGCCGCGTGTGCACTCACTCATCAATCAAGCGATGCGTGTATATGACACACCCGTAGACTGCGCAGCATTCTTGTATCATGTGTTAGCGCATTTGACAGAGATGCAATTGCGAGATACTCCCGTGTATCAAGCACTGCACGCTCAATTTTGCGAAATGCTGCAAGCCTTCATCACATATCATCAGTTTCTTCCCATCCAAAAACTGATCACTATCCCACCGGAAAACCGCGCATTATTTCTTGCTACATTAAACACCCCCCCTGCAATAGACACGATATTCTCTCCTCAATACAGAAACATTCTTCTGCAAATCCCCGCCTCCTGCTTGCCACCCATTCAGGAGTTCGCGGCCTTTTTCAACACACCCATTGAACAATGCTTATGGCTTTCTGCGGAACCGGCCCTATTCAAAGAAGCGCTACCCCAAGCACTGGCATGGTGGATGAAAAACCCACACAGACTCCCAGAAGATCTCTCCATCATCCAAAGTTACTATTATCGTTATTGCCAATACTTGAAAAATAATCCGTCTGGCAATACGGAAATGCTGACCCTGCTGAATGCACTCACTACAGCCTGTATTTCAGATACAGATCGCGATACTTTTCAAACGCTCTTCACGCATTTTGTGAAAGTTGCAGAATCCATGCAATTATCACCAGCCCGATGGACACAACTCTCCTTCGTGGTTCTGAAACATATTCCTGATGAAATAGATCACGGAATATGCTTACCGACCGTTTTGAATGCAGGTAATATCCGCTGCAACGAGATTCGTCCCTCTCTGCTGGAACGAAACCTCTCGTATGAAGCGTTGTTTACAGAATCCACTTGGCTCCTAGATGCGTTCTCTTATCTGTATCAAGCATACGGTCAGGATGGTTTTTCAGAGTCTGTGTTGCATCGCCTCATGACGCTTGCAGGACTGGACTTGAATACAAAAACCAAAACTTACACACCCCTTTCCTTACTCACCAGCTATTTTATTCCCTTTGGATCATTGACCAACATTTCCGAAACACACCTTCATTTTCTACAAACCTTTTTGTCGCGCGGAGCTAATCCGCTGGACACACCAGAGAACGGTGCCTCAGCAGTCACTGTTGCAGCCAAAAAGCAGTGCTTACCGCTCTTAGAATGCATGGTAAATACATTGCATGCCAACAATGCCTTCCTGACACCCGAAGCACTGCAAAAAATACTAGAAGATGGCTCATTCGTGATGGGACTCTCTACTGTAGACGCACTGACAGAATGGAATGCTCGACTTAAGGCACAGGAACATAAACTCTGGGAAAAAGACTGGTTCAATGGGGCACATAATACCCATACATTACAAGCGGTTATTCAGTATAAAGAACAACCCTTTGTAGAAGCATATCTCAAGCTATTTTATTTCGATCACCCACCGCAGAAACCCTTATCTTATTGCCAGAATCCACTGTATCAAGTCATCTGTCATCGCCCTGAACTTGTTTCATTTCTATTAGAGAACCGTGACCGTGGCACACTCCCTTTTCAAATTAACCTCGCAGGCGGCGGCGGTAGTCATACCATCAGTCTTGCACTCCAACATTGTTCACTCGATAGCTTTCGCCAGCTCCTCACTTTAGGCAAATCGCATGGATTATGTTGGCCAGACCATGTCCCCAATAGCAAAAAAAGAATCAGCAAGGCAGCCTCTTGCTGGAATGCACTAGAAAAACAGAAAGATCCTGCATTCATCCAATGTCTCTTTCACGCATTCCCAGAGTTAGCCCAGGAACTTCACCAGGATGAACAGATTGCAAAAAGAATGAAGAAAATGGAACGAGACATAGGCGCCACATTCACTACCTCAACCCATATGGAAACCACCACAGCCAGTCAAATCGGCCTCTTTGCATCAGCGCCTCCTGCTAAACGCCACAAAAGAGCCGCGCCCCTATCAGCAACCAC
>Ga0155640_1158_pt3 | contig 10390 bp, 9 predicted proteins | sample RifCSPhighO2_12_FD_107297 | JGI IMG/M metagenome (GOLD analysis project Ga0155640, IMG submission 107297) | Gammaproteobacteria bacterium RIFCSPHIGHO2_12_FULL_45_9 | reverse complement strand
CACGGGGATGCGTTCGATGAAAGTGCGTACTTGGGATCACATGGAAGTGATTATTCCGAATGCGGATATGTTCACTAAGCCTTTTATTAATTGGACTCACCAAGATAGCATTATTCGTACGGTGATCCCGATTAAAATTGATCGGGTGGATGATCCGCATCGTGTGCAACAATTACTGTATGCCGTGTTACAGGCGTTGCAGCCTGTACTCGATGATCCCTCGCCGGAAGTCTATTTGCGCGAATTGTCTGATACATTATTAGAATTTGAAGTACGCTATTTCTTGAATATTCATGAGCAAGGCAGTGTATCACGCGTGCGTTCGGTGGTGTTATTTGCGATTTGGGATGCATTCCGTGCAGCAGGCATTAAAGCGCCGTATCCGCATCAAGCGTTGGAAGTGAGCTCGGGGCTCATGGTTCATCCACGGGATGAATAACAATATGACGGTTAGGTTTTTTTCTAGATCCTGCAGAACCGGTGCGGTATAGTCACCCTGAAAAAGTAGATCAGTTGCGGCCGGTAGAGCCATGATAGGTATGGGTGGAAGGCTGCGCGGCTGCAGGTCTCCCTCATGTGCCTAGCTGAGGTTTATCCAGGATTTCTGGCAATTGCGTTAATGCTATTCCGATGGGCATCACAGTGATGTTACCTTCGTATAGTATTTCTTCCCCGCCATATAACAAAAATAATTTTGCGATCGGATACTCTGCTTCAAAAGCACGTAACCCTTTTAAATCTGATCGCTCATATTTGCGTTTACGTTTGATTTCAAACGCATATAATCCTTTTTCACCATAGGCTACAAAATCTACTTCCAAATGAGTCGTGGCGGTTCGCCAATAATACAGCGTGAATCCTAATCGATAATAATCATTAATAGCACGTAGGTGCTGTAAAAAGAGTGTCTCGATACCAGGCCCCTCTGCTTCTGCTGCAGAATCCAGTGGACCCATGGGTCTCAGTGTACGGAATACACCTACGTCAAAAAAATAAAATTTTTCATGTTGTACTAAGCGTCTCTTTGCTCTTTTCGTAAACGGAGGCAAGGAAAATCCAATTAATAAATCGTAAACAATACTAAAATATTCACTTACCACTTTACGATCAATCCCCACTTCGCGTGCAATTGCAGAAAAATTTAAAACACCGCCTTGGGAAAAACTGGCAGTTTCTAAAAAACGCGTAAAATCACCTATCTGTCGTAACAAGCCTTCTTGTAATACTTCTTCACGTAAGTACGTAGCTACATAAGAAGTTAAATAATGTTTGAAATCATCCATCAGATAGGCTTGTGGGAGCAATCCAGCATGCAAGGCTTTTTCTAATGTAAATTGTGTGCCTAATTCTTGTTGGATAAAAGGGTGCATATGATAGGAGAGCGCTCTCCCTGCTAATAAATTAACACCACTCCGCCGCAAACGGCGCGCACTGGAACCTGTTAATAGAAAGCGATACCCTTTGTGCTCAATTAAACGATGGACTTCATTGAGAAGCTCAGGAATCTTCTGTATTTCATCAATAATAACCCACTGCTCCGTGCCGGGTGGAATGCGTTTTTCTAACCGGCTGGGGTTCGCTAGCAAATCGGTGTAAGTCTCTGTATATAACAAATCAATATAGCACGCATCCGCAAAGTGTTGTTTAAGCCAAGCCGTTTTCCCAGTGCCGCGTGGTCCAAAAATAAAAGCGCTTTGTTTAGCATCCTGGGGTATATGCAATAACCGAGATAACATACTGAGCGCTCCTTTACATTCTGGCAGATAATATGCCTAATATCTTAGCATTTTGGGGTTGGTTTATCCAATTATCTATGCATTTTGGCGTAATTACATCCGTTTTACATGGAAAATTGGATTATTTTGGATAAATATACTGCTCATGGACCTGCCCCAATAATTTAGAGTGAATGCCTACACGATACAGAGCAGCGGTCATCGTCGTTAATGGCGCAAAATGCGCACTCCCCGCCGCGATCACAACTGCATCCAGCAAAGGCAATGCCTGATACATGTTAACAATGGAATTTCTATCCCTGAATGTAGTTGTTATATGCCACCATCTAATAGACTACGCCGAACTGCTTCAAACATTTGCGTGATTTCGTTGCACAGAAAAGTAAGAAATTTTTCCTGCCGTAAGGTTCTTGCTTGCACATCTGACGGAATAAAACGAGACATTTCATCCATAAAGATTTTTCCATGTACGATTTCAACTACGTGTTCTAAAAAAGAATCTAACTTTTCTAGATAATTGATAATTTGATAATCGCTAATTTTTGCACGAATAAATTGTGTATTAATGCGCGCGCCTTCTTGTTTTAGCCAGCGCAAATCCCAAATATCACGATTACGTATATATCGACTACAGTTTACCAGAGAAATTAATTTATCTGCCATGATTTCCTCTATTGTTTCCACCATAACCAATAAGTCACTATAGCCATCTGGTAGAAAATCGTAATTATGCAATAACGCTTGCGGAACACGCGAATAGGCAGGTACGTTAATGACTTCAATTTTAATTTTTTGTTGTGGCATATCTTTTCGCTCAGGTGATGTAATGACATTCAGCTGCCATTTATCTACTTTAATCGCATGATGTGTAGGGTCGTCTGTCATTTCTTTGGGTTCTTTTACAGAAACAATGAGACCATAGCGATTGCCTAAATACGCTTCCAGGCAACCTTTCATGCTCATCAAATCAGATGCCTTAAATTCCACGCCACCTGCGAAATCTAAATCTTCACTAAATAGTTTTTGACGCCATATACCCCTCACACTTAATGCCGTTTCTCTACTAAATGAATATTACGTCCCACCCGCTTTAAGTCACGCCACGCTGTTTCTGGTGTGGCAATTCTCAGCGGTCTTGCGCTGATCACCCCTGTTTGTGCCAGAATGTCTAACACCGAACGTTTTGTGTGTGTAAATTCAATGGTGCCATAGGGCGTTTCGTATACTCCCTTGCGCCCCGTAGTCATTACCGTTAATCGATCTACAGGTATTTGCGATATCCACCCGTACTCTGAGAGTGCAGACTCCAAACTCACATAATTGTAACTCCCAAAACGCAGTGCCCTTGCAATACGCTCAATCACATATCCATCAAAACACGCAGCGGCTTCATTCACATAGATCCCGCGACACGCCCGTCGCAAGATGTGTGACATAATTAAACGATGTAGCCCTTCATGAAAGCTCTTAAGGCTGTCTTCTGAAAACAATTTAGCGAGCATATGTGTTGTAAAGACATATACTCCCCGTTTATCCCAAGACTTCAGAACTTGTATCGCGTGCAATCTTTGCATGTGCCCCATATCATTAAGTAGACGGAAATACCATATTAAGATAGCATAGACGTCCACTTAAGTCCACCACCACTCCGACATTTTGTTTAAAGTGGATTTATTACAACCTTCTGGATCTTTCAAACGCAGAGGCATTGATGAGGTGGCGTGGGATTCCAATTGAGTGCTGTGCTAGAAACAAAACGCTTGATGCTTAAATCAATCGCCTTATCTGATTTTGATAGTTTATTTGCAGTGTTTTTATTGTTTTGGGTACTGCATCAGCGCACGATTTTGGATAACCCCAAACAGGGTAATCACTGCAATCAACATAAAACCCGCGATGATAATCCCGATATTTCGGAATGATCCCGTATAATAATGCCCGGCGAGTTGAAGGCTGGCGGCTGAGAGAACCAGGCGCGCGCCCGAGATGAGTGCTGATATCCGTCCCTTTGCTTCTGGCTGCAAATTGAGGCACAGAGGATACAAGATCGTACTCGGGATAATCTGACCCACAATAAAGGGCAGTAATGCCAGCGTAATCAGCAGTGGATTAGGCGTATTCAGAACAGTCACCCATGCCATACTGACGAAGCCTGCGATGAAAATGTAATATGAAACAGATAGCATGTTTCTCGCGTCTACTCTGTGGATAATTCGGCCGAAAAACAGGCATCCCACCGCAAAGACCAAGGCGAATATCCCTTGATAGTAACCAAAATGTGAGAGGCTCACACCTAAGTCCTGCATGTAGAGTAGCGGAGACATCCCCACAAAGATCCAATAAGGAACAATCATAAAAACAATATGCGTGATCAATAACATGAGGGGTTTTGAGTGGAAGAGTGAGAGATATCCACGCAACCAATGGGTTTCCTGATATCGGGAGGGTTTATGCGCTGGGATACAAAACACGGTCATTCCCAATACCATGAGCCCCAACAGCAAAAGCGCTATAAAATTGCCCTGCCAGTGGAAGTAGAGTGTGATATAGCTGCCCACGACAGGAGCGGCTGCCACAGAGATGTTCATGCACCCATTCAAAATTGCCAGCAATGACTGCTGTTTCTTAAGCGGATAAGCATCAGCGATAATGAGAAAGCTGAGGATTGCGGGCGAGGCAATACCGACACCTTGCAGAAAACGACCAATAAGCAAAAATGGATAGGTGGCCGCCCCTAGACACAGTATACTGCCCACGATAAAAGTCAGGAGGCCCAGCACTATCACGGGCTTACGGCCATAACGATCAGCCAAATCCCCGACTACGAACAGCCCCAGACAATATCCTGCAAAATTGACCGACAACAAGGCCTCCACCCAAAAGGGCGACAAGCTAAACTGACTTTGCATGGCAGGAAAACTTGGCACAAAGAGGTCGAATTCCATCCCCGCTAATAGATCCATCAGAATAACAGTGAGTAAAACCATCTGCTTAGCAATGGCGTGCTTCATGATTCTTAAACCTTGGATTGAGTGAGAGTGGGCCCAGACGACGGGGCAGCTTGCGCGTATACGCTCTTCTACATCATGCGTGACCCAAATGTGACTGATTGCCCCCTGTTCGCATCAAAAACAGTCACGTCCTATGGGTAATGATTATCTACTGGCAATCTTAAATCTTTGTGAAAATCTGCGCAATAGGCATTGATGGGTTCGAATTGGTTATTCTACATATACGGGATATGCTAAGATAGCGCGGGTATGGGATGGGAGAGTGCGGGCTATGTCTTTGTTATTTGGTATTGGGATTGATAATTTTGGTGAGCTGATTCGTCGGGGAGCGCATTTTGTGGATAAAACGGCTTTTATCCACGCATTGTTTGATCGCAGTATGACCTTAGTGACCCTACTGACCCGCCCGCGTCGTTTTGGCAAGACCTTGAATCTATCGATGTTGCAGCATTTCCTAGCCAAGAGCATTGGGAATTTACCTACACGTGAGCTATTTCGTGGCTTGGCTATTGAGAAAAGCCCCCTCTTTGAAAAACACCAAGGAAAATATCCTGTGATTTTCCTAACGCTGAAGGGGATTAAGGCCACAAATTTTCAACAAGCACTGGCCGATTGTGCAGGCATTTTACGGAGACTTTATCAAGAACATGAATATCTCTTGCAGGGTGCTTTGTTAACTTCCGATGATCAAGAACGTTTTAGGCGTATGTTGCAGCAAACAGCCTCGCAATCTGAAATGCAAACGGCTTTATTAGACCTCTGTCGCTTACTGTATCAACACTATGGTGTTAAACCTTGGCTCTTGATAGATGAATATGATACCCCCTTGCACAGTGCTTATTTAGAAGGATATTACGAAGAAATGGTTCCTTTTATGCAAAGCTTTTTAGGCAGTGCATTAAAAGGAAATGATTTTCTGGAACGCGCTGTGTTAACCGGCATTTTGCGAATTGCGAAAGAAAGTTTGTTTTCAGATTTGAATAACTTAATGGTCTGTACATTATTCGATACAGAGTACAGTGATGCATTTGGTTTTACGGAAACAGAAGTTCATGATTTATTGGTACAAGCGCAATTAACTGAGAAAATGGCTGATATTCAGCGATGGTATAACGGCTATCTCTGTGGCAATACGGTGCTCTACAACCCCTGGTCGATCATCCAGTGTTTATCTAAAGCAGGTGCATTACAACCCTATTGGGTAATGACGGGTGGTACGCGCTTAGTGCAAGATTTATTGGCTCAGGCGGATCATGAGTCCAAAAAAGCATTAGAACAATTCATGCAAGGGAAAACCATTATGGCGCGTATTAGCGATCATTTGGTTTTTCAACATTTAGGAGCGGGCTTAGAATCGTTATTAAGTTTGTTATTGGCAGCGGGTTATTTGAAGGCTGTTTCACGCACGTTGTTAGAAGATGAAAATTTATGGTTATGTGAGTTGAGTGCACCGAATCAAGAGGTTCGCGCCACATTTCGTAATAGTGTATTAAGTTGGTTCTCAAGCCAGGGTGCACAATCACAATTTGAATATACGTTATCCGCCTTGGTGGAAGGCGAGCCTGAAGGATTTGCGGATTGCTTACAATTATTGTTAACGCGTATTGTGAGTTACTTTGATGCGTCAGGACAAGAACCAGAGAAATTTTATCATGGATTTGTGTTAGGCATGATGGTGCACTTGTCAAAAACTCACAGTGTTGAATCTAATCGTGAAAGTGGATTTGGTCGTTATGATGTCATGATCATGCCCAATGATCATTCAAAACCGGGTATTGTATTAGAATTTAAAGTGGCGTATGGATCGAAGACATTAGAAACGACGGCACAAGAAGCCTTACAGCAAATTAAAGATCGGCAGTATGCAGAGAACTTACATGCCCGTGGCGTGACACGTGTGCTGTTATTAGGTTTAGCGTTTCGAGGGAAAGAAGTGCGGGTCGTATGGGATTCCAATTGAGTACTGTGCTAGAAACGAAACACTCCTATTGGTTGGGCAGGCTGGATTGTTTCACGTAGGATTTGATGTGACACAGCCCGCATGTATGATATGGGGCCTGTCGCACCTATCATGAAGGATCATGAATCGTCAGATTGATGGGATACGTCGAAAACATAAGTGTATAGCCGTCGTGGTCCCCCCCGATCCATGAATTCGGTATTGGGCCGCTGCGAAACCCAACAGGCGAAAAGTAATTGTTATACCATATGCCGGCTCCAAATGACCCATAATTTTGATGGGCTGTAGAACCCATTTTCTCCCATGAGAGTGTGGGGAGTGGGCCACATACAGGTTGATTCGTCTTCGGGTCACGCTGTTCACAGGGGAGTACGGGCGCATCTCGCTGAGTAACGAAAAAGCCGCCGGAAAAGTTGTCCCCAACATAGTACGTGATCGTGCCAGTTATCGTGGGCAATTCTGCTGTTGTTGTCGCATCTACCTGCGCTATCCAGTACATGCCGAGTGGCCATAACGCGATATGCTTGTTGCCAGACACAAGGCTAATCGTATAACGACCTTGAACGGGAACATTCTGAGTATTCAGATAATCGTTACTATTGTATGACTGCGTAAAAGAAAGCGTCGTGCTCCATGTCTGGCCTGGTGCTACGGTAGCCGACGGGTTCGTATTGGAACTATTGATTCCCGGCATACCCAATGTTGTTAAGGTCCAGGTCGATGTAGTTTTATTCAAAACGCTCACAGGCACTTGGATCGTATATGTAGGCGTCTTTGCAAATGCAACCTCCATACTCCCACACAGCCAGCATAACGCGATGATGCTTTGGATCCACCGTGTTTTCTGAAAGCGCTTCATGATGCGTCTCCGGTATTCTTCAATGTTGCATGACACGCAATGGGATAGAGCGGTGGGTTACCGGTCGGAGTACCAGACGAACATTTTGTCGTATACAGTGGCTGCAGTCGCTGCATTTTCTCTTGCAAAATAGCGGCAATAGTAGGCGCGTTAACGAGTTGCATTTTAAAATTCCAATCGATTTCGTTGGGCGTTCCACCGGGTGGTGTGCCTAAATAGGTGGCCACAGAATCATTGTTTGTAGGGGGTGTATTATACAAGGAATGGTACAGTGTGTGCGTAACATACCCTAATGTATCCGACGGCAATGAAGAGACGCTCGATATAGCACACCCATCTTCACGCATCATGTAATCGAGCACAATAATTTGCCCAAAATTACTTCGATACTCTATAATCAGTTCAGGCTCTTTGGAATCGGCACCACTCGAAGAGGCCGCTGCTGTCACCGGTACACACCATTGCACTTCTTTCTTCTCGCCCGGTCGGAGGGTTTTTGGCACAGAAGTATCCTGCGCCCCCCCGCCAGCATGGCCTCCTCCCGGGTTCGGGAAAGCATAGCCTTCACTCGGTATATTCACAGTAGCATTACCATACGCCATATAGGCCCACCCACCACCTGGCACTTGTGTGATTTTATTAGACAGCGTCCATGTCGCCTTACCCACATTATTTAACCACAGCGTGGAGCAGGCACTTTTAGTACTTTGTCCGGTAAGTATTAAGCATGACCCCCAAACCACAGGCGCTATGCCGATACAGCTGAGTAATACAGCGAGCCAACGCATTGTTTTACCGATAAATCTTGGACTCAAGATCACCCTCTTTCGCTCAATTTTAAAAATTGCTCTGTAAGATTTAGGGTAATCTTGTATCATTAAGATAACATTAATTAGGTATTTTATTAATCATATTATCGGAATTCCTTATCGGTTTTAGATCCTGGCCTTGAGGCCGGATTGAGCGTAGGAGGGGTGCAGACCCCTTCCAAGTGATACCACTCCGCGGGAGTCCTGATTGCTGAGCTTGTATTTTACATATCTTCTCGTTATAGTAGCGTCCTATCGTTGCGGGGTGGAGCAGTCTGGTAGCTCGTCGGGCTCATAACCCGAAGGCCGTAGGTTCAAATCCTACCCCCGCTACCAAATTAAGGTCTATTGCCTCTGTGGTAGGCAATTGCGGTGAAAGAAAAGTGGGGGCCTTGTGCCCCTTTGTTTTTTGTATGTGGTGGGTGGATGACATTAGTTGCGCGATTAGAAACAGTTTTAACGCCGGTGGTGGAGTCTATGGGATTGATTTTATATGGAATCGAATGCCACGGTGGTGTTTCTGCACAGCCGACCTTAGTCGTGTATATTGATGGGCCTACAGGCGCTACGGTGGATGACTGTTCACGTATCAGCCGAGAGGTGGGTGCTTTATTAGATGTAGAGGACCCGTTTCGGGGGCGTTATCGGTTAGAGGTGTCGTCTCCCGGGCTAGAGCGCCCGCTGTTGACGAGGCTGCATTATGAGCAGTCGCTTTCTCATCGTGTGCGGTTGCGGTTGCGTGAACCGATGCAGGGGCAGCGGCAGTGGGAAGGCGTTGTGCAAGCTGTATCCGATGCGGGAGTGTCGTTGTTATTGGATGCAGGTGAAGTGGTAGAGTTGCAGTGGGACAAGCTTGAAAAAGGGCGATGGGTGGCTGAATTACGAGGTGTGAAGCGATGAACAAAGAGATTTTGTTGACAGTCGATTTAATGGCGAATGAGCGCAATCTAGCAAAAGAGATTATTTTCCAGGCAATTGAAGAAGCCTTAGCATCAGTGGCAGCCCGTCGATACCAAGATCCTGAAGTACAAGCACGCGTCGTGATTGATCGTGAGTCCGGTGATTTTGAAACGTTTCGATGTTGGTCTGTGGTGGCGGATGAGGCTGAGATTGCGCATCCTGCCTTTGAATTACCTTTAACGCGTGCACGCCAGTTAACGGCGGAGGCTGAAGTGGGCGATGCTTTGCAGGAACCAATTGAGTCTGTTGATTTTGGTCGTATTGCCGCACAGCAAGCGAAGCAGGTGATTTTACAGCATGTACGAGAAGCAGAGCGTCATAAGGTAGCGGATATGTACCGGAAGCGTCTGGGGGAGCTGTTGACTGGTACTGTCACCCGGGTGATGCGAGAAGGGTTAACCTTGAATGTGGGTGATAATGTCGAAGCGTTTTTACCGCGTGAACAAATGATTCCGCGCGAAATTTTTCGTTTGAATGATCGTGTACGGGTATATTTGCAGTCTGTGATGCCGGAACGGCGCGGGCCGCAATTGATTGTGAGTCGTACTGCACCGGGATTTATGGCGCAATTGTTCCGGATTGAAGTACCGGAAATTGGTGAAGAAGTGATTGAGATTAAAGCGGTTGCACGTGACCCGGGTTCACGGGCAAAAATTGCGGTAAAAACGAATGACGGCCGTATGGATCCGATTGGGGCGTGTGTCGGTATGCGGGGTTCACGTGTGCAAGCGGTGTCAAATGAGTTACATGGTGAGCGAGTCGACATTGTGTTGTGGGATGATAATCCAGCACAGCTCGTGATTAATGCCATGTCGCCTGCAGAAGTGGTGTCGATTGTGGTGGATGAAGATACGCATACAATGGATATTGCGGTCAAAGAAGCGCAGTTGTCTCAAGCGATTGGTCGTGGTGGGCAGAATGTGCGACTGGCGAGTGAATTATCGGGGTGGAATTTGAATGTGATGTCGGAAACTGACATGTCTTCCAAGCAAGCGGGTGAGAGTGCTCGTACCAATCAACTCCTGATGGAAAAATTAGGATTAGATGAAGATGTA
>Ga0155640_1012_pt2 | contig 10483 bp, 10 predicted proteins | sample RifCSPhighO2_12_FD_107297 | JGI IMG/M metagenome (GOLD analysis project Ga0155640, IMG submission 107297) | Gammaproteobacteria bacterium RIFCSPHIGHO2_12_FULL_45_9 | reverse complement strand
CGTTTAGTGATGAGTGAACGTGGATTGGATGCAGGCACAATTGAATATAAAGCGCGTCGTGCTGCCTCAGTTGAGGAATGGGTGTTAGCAGATTGTTTAGCTGCATTACAGAAACGCATTGAGAGGGGTATGAAGTGGGTAGACGTTTAGTCCATCATAGTTGGGGCTTGCAGCAAAGCCACATGGGGCGGTGGATTGTATTATTTTACGGTTTAAACATGGTATGTGCGTCATTCATTATGATTGCTTACCGAGGTAACTTGCCTGATTTTACCCATATTCAGTTGATTTCGCCGCATTTTGTGGAATGGATGGGCCGTGCTTTGTTTGTAGTCGGTTTTTTGGCTCAGTTGACGCTGTTATTTGGTATTTGTGCTGTATTGACCGGTATTTTAGCATTATGTCATGTGCCGAGGCGCTGGGTAGAGGGAATCAGTGCGATTTTGTCAGTCATCTTGTTATGTAGTTTGGCGGGAGATGCGATTACCTATCGGTTATATCATTTTCATTATGCGGCGATTGGGTGGGACGTTGCGAAAGTGGGGGCTATGTCCTCTGTGTTGGTGCTGGGTTGGGCTGAGTGGTTATGTTTGTTGCTGGTCATGGTGGCTGCCATTGTGGCAGAAGGGTATGTCGCATGGGCAGCGTGGCGTTTAACAGTTTCGCCTTCTATTTGGCGTTTAGAGTGGTGGTTTTGTATTATTTTTTTATCGAGTGTGGGGATGGCCTATGGTGCAATGGGGTGGGCTTGGTATCGTTCTAAGGGTATCTCTCCTGGCGCCGACTTAGTGTTTAAGGCTGTACGTGTGGTGCCTTATTTTGGTGATGTCTATGCAGCCTTAGTGCCAGGAGATTATGCGACGCGTTATATTCCTGCTCGGGAGGGGGGTGTTGAGATGCCGGTGCATGCTAAGAGGCGAGTTTTGCATTATCCGTTGCGAGCACTGAAAACAAAAACGCCCACGCATCCGTTGAATATCGTGATGATTGTCGTAGATACTTGGCGTTATGATACGTTAACATCCAACACAACACCTGAAATCATGCGGTTTGCGAAGCGAGCGGTACAATTCCAGGCGCATTATAGTGGCGGGAATTGTACGCAGCCTGGTGTTTTCTCTTTATTTTATGGGTTGCCTGCCACCTATTGGGATTCGTTTTTGAAAGCAGAGCAGGCGCCGGTATTATTGAAACGGTTGCAGGACTTACACTATCGCATGGGGATTTTTACCAGTGCGCCGCCCACTTTCCCCGCGTTTACGAAAACGGTTTTTTCTGGCCTGAAGGGTATTGCGTTACAAACGCCTGGTGATAGTTCGGTGGCACGTGATCAAGCGATTACGCAGGCTTTTCAAGCTTTCTTGCGGCAGCAATCTCGCGCACAGCCATTTTTTAGCTTTCTTTTTTATGATGCAGTGCATAATTATTGTGAAGCAGGTGCGCCGTTTTTGGGACCGTTTAAGCCAGCGGTTGCCTCTTGTGATCGGATTAATTTGCGAGCCACCTCAGAGCGTGCGCCCTATTGGAATCGTTATCGCAATGCGGTACATTTCACGGATCATGAAGTGGGGCAAGTGTTAGATGCGTTGGCACGTGGTGGGTATCTTGAGAATACCATTGTCATGATTACGGCAGATCATGGTGAGCAGTTAAATGATTATCATGATGGTTATTGGGTGCATGCGAGTGCGTATACGCCTTATCAGTTACGTGTCCCCTTGTTGGTGTATTGGCCTTCGCAAACGCCACGTGTGGTGCAAACTATAACGACTCATACAGATATACCGGTTACGTTATTGCAGCACGCGTTGGGGGTTGCAAATCGGTCCAGTGATTATAGCGTGGGTATATCCTTGTGGGCGCGTGAAAAGGGGAATGTATCGTTACCCTTTTGGGTCGTGGGGAGTTATGGTGATTACGCGGTTGCAACGCCTGCGGCCATTTTGCGTGTATATCCTGCGGGTGATTATACGGTGTTGAATTGGAATACGCGCCCTAAGCGTGATTTCTTATCGTTAGATGTGTTACGTGCAGCGAATCAGCAGATGCAGCGGTTTTTTATACGACACAGTGATAAAAAGAAGTTCGCTGCTGATCAATCAAGGTAGGTGAGAGAAGGTATGATTATTATCACGGGTGGTGCCGGCATGATTGGCAGTATGGTGGCGTGGTGCTTGAATCAGCAAGGAGATGATCACTTGTTGATTGTAGATGATATGCATCACCCTGAGCAGTGGCAAAATTTATGCCACAGAAAGTACGTGAATTACTTGGATCAGCGTAGGTTACCTGATTTTTTGGCTCACACATCAGAAACGGTGCGAGCGGTTATCCACATGGGGGCAATTTCTGATACGACGGAGCAGAATTGGCAAGCATTGCTCGATCATAACGTCTATTATTCGCAGTTTTTATGGGATTGGTGTGTAGAAAAAGGCGTTCCTTTCTTTTATGCAAGTTCGGCTGCAACGTATGGAGCTGGTGAAGGCGGGTATGATGATGTCAGTATTGAGGGGTTGCGTCCGCTCAACGCTTATGGATATTCCAAACATTTTTTTGATCAGTGGGTAATGCGTCAGGTGGCTTTGCGGCGTATGCCGCCTCGTTGGGCGGGGTTTAAGTTTTTTAATGTGTATGGTCCTAATGAGTATCACAAGCAACGTATGGCCAGCATGGTGTTTCACGGGTTTCATCAGTTGTGTGCTACGGGTACGATACGATTATTTCGAAGTCATCGTGAAGATATTGCGGATGGTTTGCAGAGTCGAGATTTTGTTTATGTTAAAGACGTAGCGAGTGTACTGTGTTGGTTTGTGGTACAGGAAGCAGCGTTGTCTGGGCTCTACAATATTGGGAGTGGCGAGGCGCGTAGTTTTCTGGATGTAGCGACACTCGTTGCGATCAATGCAGGATATGAGCCTTCTGTGACGTGGATTGATATGCCCGCGGACTTAGATGGAAGGTATCAGTATTTCACGCAGGCCTGCATCGCGCGTTTACGTGAGGCAGGATATACTGCGCCGTTTTGTTCATTAGAAGAAGGGATAGCGGATTATGTGCGGTGTTATTTGATGCAGCGAGATCCGTATTGTTAAGGATTGTAGCCTTCTGTCGGGAGGGTTGTCGTTTTAGGTGATGTCATGTCAATTGTAAAGAAATAGCTTGACAAGGGGGATTCCTCTCATAGAAAATACAGGGCTTGTTTTGGAGGGGTTCCCGAGCGGCCAAAGGGATCAGACTGTAAATCTGACGGCTGACGCCTTCGTAGGTTCGAATCCTACCCCCTCCATACCAGGTGTTGCGGGTGTAGTTCAATGGTAGAACCTCAGCCTTCCAAGCTGATGGTGTGGGTTCGATTCCCATCACCCGCTCCAGAGGAAGCCCATATAGCTCAGTCGGTAGAGCACTTCCTTGGTAAGGAAGAGGTCACCGGTTCGATTCCGGTTATGGGCTCCAGGAAAGGGTGTGGGTTTTGGTATTAATCGGTATAAACTGGGTGAACGAAGAGGTGTTTCATGCGAGGAGCTGCGAAGGCGACATTTACGCGCGATAAAGAACATATGAACGTAGGCACCATTGGTCACGTTGACCATGGTAAAACCACGTTGACAGCGGCATTAACCAAATGCTTAGCGGAAGTATACGGTGGTGAGGTAAGGGCGTACGATCAGATTGATAATGCGCCAGAAGAGCGAGCTCGTGGTATTACGATTTCGACTTCTCACGTAGAGTATCAATCGGCCAAGCGTCACTATGCGCATGTGGATTGTCCGGGTCATGCTGACTATGTGAAGAACATGATCACGGGTGCTGCTCAGATGGATGGTGCTATTTTGGTGGTATCTGCTGCAGACGGCCCAATGCCACAGACACGAGAGCACATTCTATTGGCGAAGCAGGTAGGTGTACCTGCGATGGTTGTTTTCTTGAATAAAGCCGATATGGTAGATGACAAAGAGTTATTAGATTTAGTTGAAATGGAAGTGCGTGAGTTATTAAGCAAGTACGACTTTCCGGGTGATGATATTCCGATTGTGGTTGGTTCTGCATTAAAGGCATTGGAAGGCGATCAGTCTGAATTAGGCGTTCCAGCCATTGTGAGACTGGTAGAAGCAATGGATACTTACTTTGTTACACCGAAGCGAGAAATCGATCGTCCCTTCTTGATGCCGATTGAAGATGTATTCTCTATTTCAGGTCGTGGTACCGTAGTCACGGGTCGTATTGAGCGTGGCATTGTGAAAGTAGGTGAAGAAGTTGAAATTGTTGGTTTCCATCCAACGCAGAAAACAACTTGTACTGGTGTTGAAATGTTCCGCAAGCTGTTAGATGAAGGGCGTGCAGGTGACAACGTCGGTGTGTTACTACGGGGTACAAAGCGTGAAGAAGTAGAGCGCGGCCAAGTTTTGGCGAAGCCGGGCAGTATTACGCCGCACACCAAGTTTAAGGCGGAAGTGTACGTATTGTCTAAAGAAGAAGGTGGTCGTCATACGCCTTTCTTCAAGGGGTATCGTCCGCAGTTCTATTTCCGTACAACAGACGTGACGGGTGCAGTTACCTTGCCAGACGGTGTTGAAATGGTGATGCCAGGCGATAACATTGCGATGGATGTTGAGTTGATTGCGCCTATTGCGATGGATGAAGGATTGCGTTTTGCGATTCGTGAAGGGGGTCGTACCGTTGGTGCAGGTGTTGTGACCAAAATCCTTCAGTAACTGGTTGAAGGGGTATTGCAGAAGGTGCTATACTTGGCACCTTTTGCTTTGTTAGGCCAGTAGCTCAATTGGCAGAGTAGCGGTCTCCAAAACCGCAGGTTGGGGGTTCGAGACCCTCCTGGCCTGCCAGATGATAGAGGTTATGTGGGGTGAGGATAATGCTCTCACATGTTCCTTCCATTTTTTAAAAACAATGTGGGTGGTCATGAGAAAAACGACAAAACCCGAGGTGACCATTTCCAGAGGGGATTTCTGGAAGTGGGTATTGGTATTTGGATTGATTGCGGTCGGCATAGTAGGCAATGCCTATTTTGTAGCGGTGCCTGTGGCTATTCGGGCAGCGGTTGCGATCGTGATGTTAGTGTTGGTATTGGGGTTAAGTGCGTGGACTCGCACGGGGCACAAAGCGGTTGTATTTTTCAAAGCGGCACGTGTTGAATTGCGCAAGGTCAGTTGGCCTAGTCGTCCTGAAACCATGCAAGCGACATTAGTGGTTGTGGCTATGGTCGTGATTACAGCGTTAGTGATGTGGGGTGTAGATGCCTTCTTCTTGTGGGGTGTCAATGAGTTGATAGGGCAGAGAGGGTAATCAATGACGGAACAACAGAAAATGCGCTGGTATGTTTTGCAGGCTTATTCCGGCTTTGAGAATTACGTTGTCAAATCCTTAAATGAACGTATTCAGCGTAAACAGCTCGCTGAGAAGTTTGGTGAGATTATTGTTCCCACAGAAGAAGTAGTGGAAATGAAAGGGGGCAAGAAGCGGCGCAGTGAGCGCAAGTTTTTCCCGGGTTACGTATTACTTCAAATGGAAATGGATGACGAGACATGGCACTTGGTACGTGATATTCCGAAGGTGCTAGGGTTTATTGGGGGTACGGCTGAGCGGCCAGCGCCCATCACAGATAAAGAAGCGGCAGCAATTTTGCGTCGAGTTGAAGAAGGTGAAAATAAACCGCGTCCGAAGGTATTGTTTGAAGCAGGGGAAGTGGTTCGTGTGACGGAAGGTCCGTTTGCTGATTTTAATGGTGTAGTCGAAGATGTGAATTATGAAAAGAATCGGCTCCGCGTATCGGTCATGATTTTTGGTCGTTCAACCCCTGTCGAATTAGAATTTACGCAAGTTGAAAAAACTTAAGTAAAGCAAAAGGGCATTTAGTCTTTGGCTAAATGTACAGAGTAACTGAAATGGGGAGCAAGTTTTGTGCTTGCGTGAATACCCAGGAGAGTCAAAATGGCAAAGAAAGTTTCTGCCTATATTAAGCTGCAAGTTGCAGCGGGGGCAGCCAATCCCAGTCCGCCTATTGGTCCTGCATTAGGGCAACATGGCGTTAATATCATGGAATTTTGTAAGGCATTTAATGCAAAAACGCAAGACCTTGAAAAGGGTATGCCGATTCCCGTGGTCATTACTGTTTATGCGGATCGCAGCTTTACCTTTATTACGCGTACACCACCTGCATCTTACTTGGTGAAAAAAGCGGTGGGGTTAAAGAGTGGTAGTGCGGTACCTAATAAAGATAAAGTTGGTAAAATTACCCGTCAGCAGCTTGAAGAGATTGCGAAGATTAAGCAGCCTGATTTGACGGCCGCCGATATGAATGCAGCCATTCGTACGATTGCAGGTACTGCAAGAAGTATGGGTGTAGATGCTGAGGGGGTAGCATAATGAAACAGACAAAACGTCAAAAGGCTTTAGCTGGTAAGGTGAATCCTTCAGCGCTGTATGCAGCCGGACCGGCGCTTGCTTTAGTGTGTGAATGCGCAACGGCGAAATTCCCTGAATCGGTGGATGTCGCAGTGCGTTTGGGTGTTGATCCACGTAAATCAGATCAAATGGTGCGTGGTGCAACTGTATTGCCACATGGTACGGGGAAAGCGGTGCGTGTAGCCGTATTTGCACAAGGCGATAAAGCGGATGCGGCCACTGCTGCGGGTGCGGAATTGGTCGGTTTTGAAGATTTGGCAGAACGCATTAAAGCCGGTGAAATGAATTTTGATGTGGTGATTGCGACGCCGGATGCTATGCGTATTGTAGGGCAGTTAGGTCAAATTTTAGGGCCGCGTGGTTTGATGCCCAATCCCAAAGTGGGGACGGTAACCCCCGATGTAGCGGGTGCAGTGCGTAACGCGAAACAGGGTCAAGTACGTTATCGTACGGATAAAAATGGGATTGTGCATTGTATCATTGGCAAGGTGACGTTTACGCCGGCGGCATTACAAGAAAACTTAGAGGCATTGATGGCGGATTTACGTAAATTGAAGCCCGCGACCGCCAAGGGCACTTATTTTAAGAAAATTGTTGTTTCCAGCACAATGGGGCCTGGTGTTTCCATTGATCGTGGGACGCTTTCCGGAGCTGCTGCGCAGTAAGGTGAGGAAAGTGTGATCGTTTTTCGTGGTGCGTCACTTGAAAGACGCCGTCGAAGACCGTGGGTGTTTGTGTTGTGAAAGGCACAGACCTAAATCGCGAGAGCCCACGCAGAGGGTGGTCCGTTGATCTTGTATCGCGGTTCTACTGGAGTAAGGTGAGCAGCTTGGATCAAGTTGCTTGAGTGATAAAAATAGGAGTTGGGTTGTCATCACAACTCGCTCATCGGAGGTAGATGTGCCATTAAATTTTGAGCAGAAACAAGCGATGGTTGCTGAGTTGACTGCATTGGCGGGTAATGCCGTTTCAGTTGCAGCAGCAGAGTATCGTGGCTTGACGGTCTCTCAAATGACGGCGTTGCGTGTTGCTGCAAGACAGCAGGGGGTCAAGTTACATGTATTTCGTAACACACTCGCACGACGTGCATTTCAGGGGACACATTTTGCTTGTTTAAATGAGGCATTGACTGGTCCAATCGTTCTTTTATTTGCACAAGATGAACCTGGTGCTGCAGCACGCTTGCTTCGTGATTTTGGCAAGACGTGTGACAGCCTGAAGGTGCGTGGTTTTGCATTAGAAGGTCGATTTTTAGGCGGAGAGAATTTGCAAGCAGTGGCCAGTATGCCATCGCGTGCAGAAGCTTTGGGTCTGTTGGCTGGTACTGTGCAAGCGCCGATTACCAAGTTGGTGCGTACGATGAACGAACCCGTTGCACAGTTTGTCCGTGCATTGGCTGCAGTTCGCGACAAAAAACAAGCAGCATAATTACTTAATTGACTAAAAAGAGAGATCAAAATGACAGCGGTAACAAAAGAAAACATTTTAGATGCAATTGCAAACATGAGCGTGATGGATATCTGTGATCTCGTGAAAGCGATGGAAGAAAAGTTTGGTGTTTCAGCGCAAGCAGCGGTTGCAGTGGCAGCGCCAGTAGCTGCAGGTGGTGCGGCTGAAGCTAAAGAAGAGCAGACTGAATTCACCGTCGTGATGACCAGTTTTGGTGCAAACAAAATTGAAGTGATTAAGACTATTCGTGCGATTACCGGCTTAGGCTTGAAGGAAGCGAAAGATATGGTAGAAGCGGTACCGGGAACTGTTAAAGAAGGTGTTTCCAAAGATGATGCACAAAACATCAAGAAACAATTGGAAGCAGCTGGCGCAGCGGTTGACGTTAAATAATCATCAGTTGCTACACAGCAGGTGGGGTGGGTGTTTTTCGCCCATTCCGCTTTTGGGTTCATCGTGTTAGAATGCGGGGTTCTGCGGCTCATTTGAGCATTTGTTATGCAGGATTTCGTGTAGTCAGTGTTTGAAAGTAGAGAGAGGATCTGCATGTCTTCAGCAAAAAAGACCACCGAGGCGACTGTTACCTTGTCTTACCCGGAGAAAAAGCGTGCTCGATTGAATTTGGGCAAACGCCAGAAAGAAGTGTTGTCGATTCCTTTCTTGTTGGCAACGCAAATGGATTCTTATGAGCAATTTTTGCAGGCGCATCTTGCTCCCGCTACGCGTCAAGATATGGGGTTGGAGGCTGCTTTCCGTTCCGTTTTCCCAATGACCAGCTATTCTGAGCATGCGCAACTGGAATATGTTGAGTATGCATTAGGTCAGCCTTTATTTGATGTGCGTGAGTGTAAGATTCGGGGTTTAACCTATGCGGCTCCTTTGAAAGTGAAGTTGCGTTTAGTGGTATTTGATAAGGAGGAAGGGGTTTCAACTGTTAATGTCAAAGCCATTAAAGAGCAAGATGTGTATTTGGGGGAAATACCCTTAATGACGGATACGGGTAGTTTTATTATTAATGGCACAGAGCGTGTGGTTGTGTCGCAGATGCACCGTTCTCCTGGTGTATTTTTTGAACATGATAAAGGGAAGACGCATTCTTCTGGTAAGATTTTATATTCTGCACGCATTATCCCTTATCGTGGTTCTTGGTTAGATTTTGAATTTGATCCACGGGATTGTGTGTTTGTGCGTATTGATCGTCGTCGCAAATTACCGGTTACCGTGTTATTGCGTGCGATGGGATATGATACAGAGTCTATTTTGAAGGCGTTTTACGAACAGAATACTGTCCACATTGGTGCAAATTCCGTTACATTAGAGATTGTCTTTTCCCACCTGCGAGGGGAATTGTCGCCCATTGAGATTCGGGATTCAAAAGGGAAAGTGATTGTTGAGGCGAATCGTCGTTTATCTACACGTCATGTGCGTCTCATTGAAAAAGAAGGGATGAAAACGCTGGAATTACCGGATGTTTATGTGGTTGGGCGTGTGGTAGCTGAACCTATTGTGAGTCCTGTGACGGGTGAAATTTTAGCACCTGCTAATACTGAGATGACAGAAGCATTGCTTCAAACATTCCGTGAGCAGGGGGTGGGCGCGCTGCAATTTATTCACACGAATGAAATTGAGTGTGGTCCTTATATTTCAGATACGTTGCGCCTTGATCCGAGTACTAATGCGTTAGAAGCATTAGTGGAAATTTATCGTATTATGCGTCCTGGTGAGCCACCGACTAAAGAAGCGGCAGAAGGCTTATTTGCAGGGTTATTTTTCTCGTTAGATCGTTACGATTTATCGTCTGTGGGTCGTATGAAGTTTAACTTCCGGGTAGGGCGTCGTGAGATGACAGGCGCCGGTACGTTAACCAAGGAAGATATTTTAGATACCTTGCGTGTATTAGTGGCTATTCGTGATGGTAAGGGAGAGGTAGACGATATTGATCACTTAGGCAATCGTCGTATTCGTAGTGTAGGCGAAATGGCGGAGAACCAATTCCGGGTGGGTTTGGTGCGTGTAGAGCGTGCAGTCAAGGATCGTTTAAGTTTGGGTGATATTGAAAGCTTGATGCCACAAGATTTAATTAATGCGAAGCCAGTTTCTGCAGCGGTCAAAGAGTTCTTTGGATCGAGTCAATTGTCGCAATTCATGGATCAGAATAATCCATTATCGGAAGTGACCCATAAGCGTCGTATTTCAGCCCTCGGTCCTGGTGGGTTAACGCGTGAACGTGCGAGCTTTGAAGTGCGTGACGTACATGCAACACATTATGGTCGTTTATGTCCGATTGAAACGCCTGAAGGGCAAAACATTGGGTTAATTAACTCGATGGCGGTTTTTGCGCGCACCAATTCGTATGGGTTCTTGGAAAGCCCCTATCGTCGAGTGGTTGATGGCGTAGTGAGCCAAGAATATGCCTATCTTTCCGCAATTGAAGAGGGTGATTATTATATTGCGCAAGCAAACACAGAAGTAGATGCGGCAGGGCGCATGGTAGGTGATTTAATTTCGTGTCGTTATCGAGGTGAGTTCACGTTATCTACGCCAGATCGTGTGAACTATATGGATGTTTCTCCACGACAGATTGTATCAGTTGCGGCTTCCTTAATTCCCT
>Ga0155640_1014_pt1 | contig 10489 bp, 3 predicted proteins | sample RifCSPhighO2_12_FD_107297 | JGI IMG/M metagenome (GOLD analysis project Ga0155640, IMG submission 107297) | Gammaproteobacteria bacterium RIFCSPHIGHO2_12_FULL_45_9 | reverse complement strand
CTGTTTGCACAACGGCCTGCAAGGTCTGCATATGCTCCAATAACTGCAATACCTGCTCCACATCGGCTTGATGCACACCTAATGCAGCCATTTCTTGGCTCATGCCATTCACTTGCGCTTGTGTCATTCCCAAATTCTGCGCTAACTGCATTAATTCTGCCTCATGACGCATAATGCGCATTTCATGACTTTCAACTGTTCTCGTCAATAGCGCGACTTGATCCGGTTTCATCGCCAACAAGTCCCATTGCGTTAACGTCACAGCCTCTACTGCATCAAAATATGTTTTCCCTGAGAATGGTAATTGCGCCTTCCATTGCATATAGGTTTCAACTGTCAACGCAATCGTTTTCACGACATAAGTGCGTTCTTGCGGTTCACCAAATACCGAGATTCTCCACTCGCTCGTAGCAGCCTCTGGATGCAATGTCATCTGCTCACTGAATATACCGAACTGATCCCTTGTGTGGATGACGCGATCACCAAAATAATCCCGCGTTTCCAATACCCATAATTCCCGATCTTCAGCATAAAGCCAAGATATCAACCATTGATCGTGCGTAACGAGCAGAGGACCAACCAAGCTCTTCACTGCTTTCAAATCACTGGCTGCCATCAACAACCCCGAGCGACTATTCTGACATAACGGCTCATGATCCACATATTGCGCCACCCATCGATGATAGATCGCCGCTTTGTGTGGCGATTGCATCAGGATGGCCTGCACAATTTGCGTCAGAGCTGTTTTATTACGCTCGCCTGTTAATTGATAACCTTGATTGTCGAGTATCATCTTACCATCGCGCGTAATCTTGAAGGTAAATCCTGCTGCAATGCTCCGTATCACAAACAAGGTACCTGCTTCTGTTAAACAGCCAGAATCTAATATCCTATGACAGACTGCTTTCAGGAATCCGCGACTCTCACCCAATAACGCTAACAAATCCGTATAATGCTGATTCAACCACTGAAGACGTTCATCCGTACGGGTCATCCCTTCCACACAGCGATATAACACACGGCGCGCCGCTTGATGCACACGCAGTGTTATTGCCACATCCTGCATATCCCCATTTAATATCTGTAAAGAGACTTCCAGTAAGACATAGTCTGTCACCCCCTGATCCAACATAGGCTCCAATTTCTCGATACCGAGCACCATGAAGGCAGCTTCCCTCATTTCCGGGATTCCTTCTTCTTTCAATAATCCCAAACGGAAAATAGTGTGTCCTGATAGAGCACGCAGATAAACCAGCAACGTTTCATGCGCCAATGCCCGAATAGCTGAATCGGTATCCGCTAATACAACCCGCAGTAATTGCAGTAGCGCTCCATACAATGTATCTGTTATTTCAAAAGTCATGCCGGTTAGACTCTCTCGTAAGGATGGGAGTATTTCCAACAACTCACTTTTCGAAGAACATGCACTGAACCATACTTTAAAGATTGCAATCAATTGCGTCATAAGCGGAATCGCCAACTCCATTGTCGTTGCTGCTTGTGACAATAACGGTTTGATCAAAACATCCAGCATAAATACACTTTTTTTCTGTTCTACAAAGGCCAATAAACGTTGTATCTGAGACAATTGATCCACAATCGACAAGGTGCTCAATTTTTTCAAGACCGATTCCGCAACGGTTTTATACACACGCTGTGGCGATTTTGTCGGCAACCGAAACTGAGCGGGATAGGCACCCAGTTGCTCCAAAACATCAACCGCTTTCTCAAAAGACTCATACTGAACATACGCGACTATCGCCTGTAGTAAGTCCTCATTTGGCATACAATTCCCACGCTTCACGATTTCCACTAAATATGTGAGCAATTTTTCACTGGCTACAGCACGGCGTGATGCGTCAAAGAGCATATGCTTGACCACCAATACGTTAAAAGCATATTTTAATTGACCAGAATAATTTGATTTATAAACAACCTCCTCTCGACGAGGGAGCTCTGGGCCAGGCGCATATTCATTAGCCCTCTCACCACCATACGCCGCTTGCTCGCGTTTCGCTTGCAAATATTGTTCCATGTCAATACGCTCTTGCTTCTTCTCCGCTACACGCTGTGCCTGTTGTAACGAATGATCATGTTGATCGAACACACGATCTAATCTCTGATGTTGTGCTTCCACCCACATCACAAACTGTGTATTTTGAGGATAGGGATCCACTAATTCCAACAGTTTCTGGCCGACTTGATGAAAACAGGCAGCGGCTTCTTGTGCTGCACGTTGCCGCCTTGTCCATTCCGATTCTTCAATTAACAACTGGCTACAATCCACATGCTCAAGTGCATGCGTGAATAACACTTGCAAACGATCCAGTGATAAGCGCGTTGGCACCAAGGTACGCGCCATCTCTAAGCTCTGCAAGATATTTGCTACATTCAACGAGTCACCTGTCAATAATGCTTCAAACGCGGCTACTGTCGGTTTTGGCACTAGCGTTGTTGCGGTCTGCGTTACAACAGGTACCATACTAGGCTGCGCAACGGTATTCTTACACTCAGTCGCAGCAATCGGATAACCCGGCTCATAGGCTTTGAACAACGCCAAGGCGCCAGACACAAACGCCGTTGCCTGCGTTGATACTTTCGTCATCAATCGCTGTAACGCAGGGCCCACTGTTGACCAGGCCTTAGGTTGGTTTCTCAATGCGACTTCTACAGCCGCTAATCCCTGCATGGCGAGTGTTTCCGACACAATCGTTTCATCTGCTAATAGATATACCAGGAACCCTTCACTCGCGATTCTGTGAAAATCCGGCCAATACGTCAGGTTCAATAAAGGTGTTAATAACGGCATAACCTGCTCCGCCGATAAATATCGACACACTACGGGTAATACTGTCTCGAAGAGGGTGGATGGTTTATAAAGTTCAACGTGACGTGGCGCAGATACCGCTGCGGTCACTTCTGTTGCCAATAAAGGCTCAAACAAACACGCCCAGAAGGATAAGATCGGCAAATTTTCTATGATCCACACAGCCGCCTTAGGTGCTGTGCCCTTCACCGTCCGATTCTGACTCTCTAACCGAATCCGCAAGGCCGTTATCCACACATCTGGAGACAGTACCGTCAAAACAGCGGGACAAATATTTTTCCACGCCGACTCAGGATGACTCAAAACCAATTGCGCTAAGTATAAAGCAAACTGCGCATCAGCTGGTCTCCATTGCATCAATGCCACTGCACAACGACTTTGTATTGCTAATTGATGATGATTATAATGAACATGTAATACATTCTCAGCTGCTAATAAACTATTGAACACCACACAAACTTGATCAATGCAATAAAGCCTATCTGTTTCATTTGATAGCTGTCCATTCAACACATCAACCAAGCTCTCTAATACACAAAATTCTATAAAATCCCAACGTTTTTTTTGACATAATACCGATTGCAACGCATCCCATCCCATTCGAAACGGCTGTGTACGCATCAATTCAAACACCTGCTGTCGACACAGATCCCTGATCCGAGTTTCATCTTTCAAATTCGTTAAAAATTGCTTCCATGCAGTGAGTGCCGCTGTCACAGGCAACAAATGCATGAGCGCAGTCAATAAATAGTGATGCTGACCAAAGACAGATTCCAACATCGCTTTTACTGATTCAACTGATCGACTCAACACAGACACTTTTTTCAGAAAAACATCTGTTAAGCAACGCGCCATCCATGCCACGACATCGGTATTGCCACGTGCTTTTCCCCACTGGGCTGCTTCTAATACATCCACCATCGTTTTCAACAACGACTCAGACACTTGCGGCAATTGTGGCAGCATACTCACCAACCCTTCCATGGCGTGCTGGACTACAAAAAATTCCGGATGAGCTAAACACAAAGTGAGCGTATTTGCCAACTGCGTATAAATGAGCAATGTGGCCCCAGTGTCTGCATTCGCTGGCGGCACGGATTCTATCAAACTTTTTAATAAACGTAAGGCATCTTGATGTGTTTGATGGGGTATCAATAAAGGAATCAGACGCCATAAGCAATCTTCCACCACTGTAGCCGACAAACGCACCCCGACTTGTATGCGTTGTAAAGTTTGCAATCCCAATTGCTGTATTCGCCAATCTGATACACTCAATAAAGGCATTACCGCTGTAAAAACAGCAACCTTATCTGATAAAGCAGGCACGTATATTAACGTACTAAAAATTTCGGTTGCAGTGATAACAGCACGTCTGATCTCTGAAAACGGACGTGTTATCGCTTGTTTTATCCACACTTTTAATGCATCTGCCATTCTCGTAGAAAGATAACGACTTTCCAGAATGATGTTGGTCCACTGCGCCATGTTCTGCAATACGACCTCATCCACAAGGAATTCTAATGCATCTACGTTTGGAATGCGCGCATCAATCCCGGTTAACCCTAACAAATGCATCCATAACATGATTTTTGAATCGACACTCAATTCCAAAACACCATCTCGATTACAGCTAACCGCTTCCCAAAAACGCGTGATCAATAAAGTTTTCTGATCACTCTCGTCATACATCACCAATTCGCACAAAAATTTTAACGTGACTAAATAACGGGGTTCATCACGATGTTCTGCAATAGTGCGCATAGCGGATTGTACAATGGCCATATCCGAACTCTGTAATTGTGCGTTCAGATAACACGCAATTAAATATTCTTGAAAGGTTAAATGCACAAAGTAATAATTTTGGTTAATGAGATTTCGACCATCTCCTTCTGATCTGAGCAACCCATAACGATGGATATCTGTAATGGTCAGATCAGCATAATCAGCATGCGATAATGTGGGGCCTAACAGTTTTTTATCAATCATTAACTGCCCGGATAAAAAACCTTCATATGCGACTGTTCTTAAAAATTTTAATTCTAAGCACGCTTGTACACACTCATCATACAAGTTTTCATTCATCATGCCTTTAAATTTGGTGAGATACCGTCTACCTAGCCATAAGATCACGGCTTGATATAAATCCGTCACATGAAATACATCCGAAAATGCCTTTCTCACATTTTCATCAGACCACACTAAGCACAAGATGGCCGCATTAACAGGAATACTACAAAGTTGCTTAACGACCACATGGGTTTCCAAAAATGCCTGAAAACTGTGCCACAAATCAGGTGAATTTTTAAAATGAATTGTTAGATATTGTTCTATTCCAACAGCATCTAATCCCTTGTTTTCTATCTTTCGTTCAAATCGACCTTCCATATCTACACTTAAGGCATTAGGACGAGAAGCCATAACCACATAAGGATAAATAAAGACTTGTTGCATGATCTGATGCGCCATTCGATTGACGTCATTAGCCAAATGTGCAATCTCGTCATAACCATCTAACAATAAAAGTACTTTCGCTTTGTCGGCAATCTGAATAATGGCGTCTAATTCAATGCCTACTGTTGAGTCTTGTAGATGTAAGCAACTATGAATAAAACATGCAAGCGGATTTTTCCTTAACTCCTTCCCATCATATAAGTCACGCCAATCTTCATTTAATAAGTTTTTCAACCGCAATTTAAATACATAATCAAATTGCTGATTGAATAATTGATGGCAACCCCAACGATAGGCTATGCAATGTAGTAAGGTTGTTTTACCAACACCCGCTCCTCCTAATAACAATACTTTTTTAACAGCAGGATGCGCATCATCTATTTTTGCAAACAAGTGCTCCATGGCAATCGCTGATTGCATACCACCCACTTGATCATAGGTGGAAGACTCATTTTCACCTAACAAAACTTGCAAATTAATGTAATAGTCATCTAAACGCTGCGCTAAAACAGCATCATCATCGATCAGTTTGGGTAACGTATCTTGTGAACGATAAAGTTGTTGTAATTTTTGTGTCAGCACGCCCTCAAAGGAACCTTCAGTTTCAACAGCTACGGCTTGAGTTCTCATCTATACTCCTTAAAGCGCTCATGTACGGGTGATCTATATGCTCATCGGGAATGAGTAAGGTCATAATGAAAGTGATTCAACATCATCAATAGGGCTTGTACTCACAGTTCGACCTCCGAAGAAGCCCACTATCTGAGTCAGTGATGTTTCACCGGGCGGCAGACCGTTTGCAACTTCAATTTCCTTTATTGCCAATTCAAATATATGCCCCAATTGCGTATCTGTTTCATACCAGAGGCTTTTTACTAATTTCCCTAATGCAAATTCACTCTTTGAACCTACATCTTGTAAAAATTGCCGCATACCTAACAATGCATCTTCCTCAGAAAGCGTTTCAATACGAGTCGTTAAACTAGAGATAATAATCGGACACATGATATTCTGCATGCTCTCCTGTTGCTCGAAGAAACTCGTTTCTAATTCAAGCGTCAACTGTAAGTTTAATGCCAATTGAGATAATAAACGGAAGCCCTGCAGAAAAGGCTGCTGTTCGCTATAATGGATCAATATGTGAAAAATATCATCCTCATATTGCAATTCGTCATAACACAAGTCATCAGCTGTGAATTTACTCCACAACACACAACCACATAATCGTTCAAAGGCCGATGCCGCTCTCGGATAATCCGCAAGAGATCTCAACACCACACAATCCAGTTCTTTCTCAATGGCACTGTAGTAACCCGATAACGCCGTGTCTTTATAGCAACTCACTTGACTATACTGTTCTTCAACCACCTGAAATAATACCCGGGGATTCGGCTGCGTTTCAACTAATGCACAAAAAGCCTTGAAGAGGTGGTAGACTATTTGAGCCGCCATCTGCTGATCATCTGATGATGATGTTCCACGCAGACCAACACAGGCGTTTTCTAAATACTGGCTCAAACGAGTGTGTATTTGATTCGCATTCACAAATAGGGGTGCATTCGGTATCCATTTTGCAAGTACTGCTAATACCGATAAAGACACTTCCGCCTCCCATGTTGAGCGCAAAAATTCCCATATTGCCTCTGCCTTTAAAGCAGAAAGATTTGGAACGTCCTGAAGCACTTTCCCTACACTTTGCCATCCCAACTGACGAACCGCAGGATTCTCATGATTCGGAAGACCCCGTAAGAAATCCCATATTGCTGTCGTATCCTGTTGCACAAACTGTGGGGCAGCATGCATCAAATCCACTAACATAGAAACGGCGTAATCTACTAACCCACCATGTCGACAACCCATGAATAACGAAACATAAACCTGCCATAAATCCCTAGCGTGTGTTTCTACAAACAGAGGTGATGCTGTTTCTAAATATTTTTGCAACATTTCCTGATCCCAAGATGAAAGTGTTATTTCGGATGGGTGCGATAGCACAAACAATAAGTCTTGTTCCGCTATCATGCTCAGTGAAGCCTCTGGATAACAGGATGCAATCACCTGTTTGGTTTCTTCTACGCGATACCTATACGCATACGTTTTTCGCAACACGCTTAATTCACTCAGGACTTGCTGCATTTCATCTGCTGAAAAGGAGAGTACTTGAATAAAATGTGCAAACAAAACAGACTCTCGATTCACATCGAAATGCTTGATGACAGTCGAGAAAAAAGCTTGTTCTGGCAGACGTTCTGCTTGCATCAAGTGGGTAATAGGTGTTAGCAATGTAAGATAATGCATAATGACCGTCTCTGTAACCTGCTGCGTTTGTTGTCGCGCTTGACGATCAGAACCGCTGTATTGTTTAGCAGAAGGCATATAAGCTATAAATTCGCGTAACACAGCAGCTGCTTGCAGTATGAGCGCTGTAGGGGGCTCTTGTACCGCTGCTACCACTGTACAGAAATGCTGTAGTAACGCGTCCACCTTTTCAACCTCTATGATTTTCAACAACATGCTAAAAACCGGACAAAATACCTGGATTCGCTCAACAGAAGGCGGCAACCTGTCAAGTAACATCAAGAATACGGGAACATAGGTTTTTATATCTAAACGCTGATGTTGAAATATAGGTTGCAACGTATCCCATACCAATAACAAGCATTGAACGGGTATTGAGCCGAGCTCTATGCAGGAAACGAATATATTCAACGCATAAGAACTTTTAATCCCATTTTCCACATCCGTTACAAATTGTAAAACAAAGTTTAATAATTGTGTCAACTCATGTTCGGTAGCACGTGCCCTCACCACCACCTGTTGCACACAGGTGAGTATCATGCGTGTCGTCTCCCAAGATAACTGCGGTTGCGCCAACAGCTGTTGATATAACACAATCAACTGTGATACAGATAATATTTCTACCAATGCAAGAAAATGGTCTTGAAGGGCGGACTGCGACCCAACCAAGGCCAAAACAGTCTGCTCTGTTCTGAGCAGTAAATTTTCTCGAATGGGTCCAGATTCAGCCATGATCTTCTGAATATAATAATGAAACTGCGGCAAACAGTGTGCAATAAATTGTGCATCTGGTTGAGCATCCGGATGTGCATCCCGCTGAAACCTTTCGCGAGCCTGCTTCTTCTGACGCTTGATGATCAATAACAGCTGTAATACCAAAAAGCCTTGGAAAACTTCGTTGTCGGATAAGTGGCTCTGCTCACCCAAGGAAAGCAAGAAATCACACGCAGCACGCTGTTGTTCTACCCGCGGTATTTCAAGCTGCTCTAACAAGGGCAAGATTAACGTGATTTGAGTATCGAATGGATACTGACTAAACAGTACCCTCAACATATTGAGCTGGTTCAGCAAGGGCTGTAACGATGCCATTTCTTCTGAAGCATGCATATAGTCATCCTTCTATCTAAAGTCAAAGCATTCTGCATAAGATGCCACCTATAGGCAAAGTTTTTTTAGGTAATACAGCAATTAATATTTTCTTAAGCAGGAAACCACAGCAATTCCTGCAATACACGATGATAGGATTTGAAAGTCTCTCACACGACAAACTGTTCTTCAAGAGACAGATAATAAGCGCGATACCACTGTACAAAACGCGACACACCCACTTCAATAGGGGTACTCGGTGCAAAACCCACCGCTGAAGATAACGCTTCCGTATCAGCAAACGTGGCAATCACATCACCCGGTTGCAAAGGCTGCCACTCTTTTACTGCCGTTCGCCCCAGTGCTTGCTCCAATACTTCAATATAGCGTAATAAGGCAGTCGGCTGGTGATTACCGATATTATAAATGCGATAAGGTGCAAAACTGGTGGCTGGATTAGGTGAATCGGGATTCCAGGTGGGGTCTGGTGCCGCTTTCTGATCCAATACCCGAATCACGCCTTCGACGATATCATCAATATATGTAAAATCACGTTGCATTTTACCTTCATTGTAAACCGGAATCGGCTCTCCTTTCACAATGCGATCCGCAAATCGAAATAACGCCATATCCGGGCGCCCCCACGGACCATACACTGTAAAGAAACGTAACCCCGTACAAGGCAAACCATATAAATGCGCGTAAGTATGCGCCATCAATTCATTGGCTTTTTTAGTCGCTGCATATAACGATACAGGATGATTCACCGAGTCCGTTTCACAAAAAGGCATATGCGTATTTGCTCCATAGACTGAACTCGAAGAAGCAAATACCAAGTGCTGAATCTGATGGTGTCGACACCCTTCCAGGATATTACCAAACCCCACTAAATTACTATCAATATAGGCCGCAGGATTTTCTAATGAATACCGCACCCCCGCTTGAGCAGCCAAATGCACCACTCGATCAAACGACTCTGTCGCAAATAAATCTGCCATCGCAGTACGATCCACGATGTCACAGAGGTGCAAGGGTGTGTCAGGATGAGCAGCAATCGCATGTGCCCACCGCGCTTTTTTTAACGCCGGATCATAATACGCATTCAAATTATCGACACCCACCACACGATCACCTCGTGCCAATAACCGTTTTGTCAGCGTCGCACCAATAAAACCAGCCGCACCCGTTACCAAGATATTCATACTGTCCCTCTTATGGATAACGACCCATCATCCGTTTTAACACAAAATCACGATTCCAAAAATGGTGTTTTAATGCTGCCAATGTGTGTAGGGCAACCAATGCCACTAAACACCATGCCACAATTTCGTGGATATCACGCACACGATGCGCCCATATATCCGATAACGGAACACCCGGCATCGGCCACGTAAACAGCGTAAAGAATACAGGCGGACGCCCTGCCGCCGTAGAAAAAAACCACCCTGTCAAGGCCATTGTCCACATGCCTGCATACAATAAAAAATGCGCGCAAGCTGCCACCACTTGTTCCCATACCGGCATCGTTAACGGCCAAACAGGTCGGGTGATCTGGATACGAAAGACCGTCCATGCAACCATCCAAAACAGCAAAACCAACCCGACACTTTTATGAATCATAAACAAGAAAGATGCGGTCGATTGCGCAAAATCATCCCCCCAAAATCCAATACCAATTTGGATTAAGAATAAAATGATTGCACCACCATGAAAACAACGCATAGCCGATCCATAGCGCGTGGGCGTATTGCCAATAGTCATGCCACTCTCCTCATCTTCACTCACACAGCAGACAACAACCCCTTATGTCGCATCAACGTTTCGACT
>Ga0155640_1187_pt3 | contig 10519 bp, 8 predicted proteins | sample RifCSPhighO2_12_FD_107297 | JGI IMG/M metagenome (GOLD analysis project Ga0155640, IMG submission 107297) | Gammaproteobacteria bacterium RIFCSPHIGHO2_12_FULL_45_9 | reverse complement strand
GACAATTTCTGAAAAATGCTGCACGATCTGGTTCACTTCATTTTCCGTTGTAAATCGCCCAATACTAAGACGAATGGCATCATGTGCAGCCTGTCGTGATAATCCTAAGGCCTGCAAAACATGTGATGGCTCACTGGTTACCGCGTTACATGCCGAACCACTGGATACGGCCACATACGGATCTAAAGCCACACGCAACGACTCTCCTTCCACACCCAAAAATCGCACGTTTAATACCTGTGGAACACAGTATGTTGCACTACCATGCCGTTCAACACCACCCAACGCAGACAATCCTGCCCATAACTGATCACGTAATGCTGTGATGCGTGTTAACTCTTCTGATAAATGCGCCTCTGCCATTCGAAAGGCAGCCCCCATGCCGACAATTTGGTGAGTCGCTAATGTACCGGAACGCAAGCCTTGCTCATGCCCACCCCCGTACAATAACGGCTCCAAGCGTAATCTCGGCTGACGACGTACATACAATGCACCCACCCCTTTGGGGCCATAGGTCTTATGTGCACAGAAAGAGGCAAGATCTACACCTAAATCCTGCACATCGACTGCAATCTTCCCGATACTTTGTGCCATATCCGTATGAAATACAGCACCCACACCATGTGCAATACTACTTAACGTTTTAATATCTTGTATCACACCCGTTTCATTATTGACGTGCATAATAGACACTAAAATCGTATCAGACCTCAAGGCCGCTCGTAACACTTCTGGATCTAAACGGCCTTCTGTATCGGGTTGCAAATAAGTCATATCAAATTCTTGCGCATTCAACGCCTGACATACATCCAGAATCGCTTTATGCTCTGTTGCCATCGTGACAATATGCCGGCCACGCCGCGCGTGGAAATGCGCAACACCCTGCAAGGCTAAGTTATTCGCCTCGGTAGCACCGGAAGTGAAAATAATAGATTGCGGCAACAAAGCGCCAATGGATTCCGCTACCGCCTGACGAGCAGCCTCTACGCGTGCCGAAGCAGCCTCTCCAAAAGCATGTAATGAGGACGGATTCCCAAAATCGGCGAAGCTGTCCACCATCTCGGCCTGCACCGCTCTGTCCAGTGGTGTTGTGGCCATATAGTCTGCATAGATCATGCTATTGCTTACCTACACGATAAATCCAGTAAGTTAATGCTAAGAAAACCACCACCCCTAATACATTGGCAATGGGCTGAAATGACGCAGACACAATCGCCAGTGCATTAGCACTGCCCATCATAACAAAAGGTATGGCTAATATCACGCCCATCAACGCACTTCCAGCCACCATCCCGCACGCCAATAAGACACCATCTTGTTGATGCTCCAATGCACCCTTATGTGATAATCGCCGCCGCGCTTGCCGTACACAGGCACTCATAATGCCCCCCACAATCACCGGCGTCATAATTTCAGGCGGTAAATAAATCGCTAATCCTAAAGCCAACGTCGGCAACCGAAACGGCGTACGTACCCGTAAAATTTCATCTGCAATAATTGTCACGATGGCCACAACCGCCCCAATAATCAACATACTCCATTCTAGGTTACGCGTTAACACACCCGTTGCAACCGCTGCCATTAAACTAGCCTGAGGTGCCGCTAACATTTGAGACTGACTCATACCCGGATGCGGGAAAACACCGGCAATCCCATAGGCTTCAAATAATAATTCCAAGACAGGTCCCACAATCAAGGAGGACACTAATACCCCTAATGCTAACACCAACTGCTGTTTCCAAGGCGTTGCACCCACCATTTGACCCGCCTTCAGATCTTGCATGTTTTCATTGGAAATAGAAGCAATACCTGCCACAATCACCGCCACAAAAATCACACTTCCACTGATCGTTGCTGCATTGGCACTCGTGATATTGAAAAATGCTAAATACAGTAACGATAAAATCAGAATAGCAATAATCATTAATCCTGACAGAGGATTATTCGTCGACCCAATCAACCCGGTAAAATAACCACAAATGGTCGCTAAAAGAAATCCGACCACCAGCAAATAAACGATCGTACATAACTCCACACCCAACAAAAACCATACACTATGTGTAATCCCCGATACGTGCAACATGAAATGCGCTAAGATCCCGTAAACCGCGACCGTCAAGACAGCAATCCCTACAATGACCCAGCGCCAAGGGATATCTTGTTCTGTCCGCACGAGTGTTTTTTGACGCCCCATTAAACTAAATGAACGCATCGACAATCTTAACCCTTCCCACACATCTGGCATCAAACGAATTAAACACCAAACACCACCAACCAACATCGTACCTACACCCACAAACCGCAGATGATCAGACCACAAAACCATTGCCGCATCATACGCCGATAAATCGGTTGGCACACCTTCGAATAGCCCAATCCACGGTAAGAGAATCACCCAGCCAATAATCACACCGATAAAAAGCGTTACCCCCACTTGTGGCCCAATAATATATCCTGCTGCCAATGTGGCTGGTGTAAACCCAAACCCCATCCCGAATAAAGTACGGCTTGTTAATGTCCATATTTGTACATTATCTGAAAAAATTTTAAAGCCGGACTGACAAAAAGAAACCAGTGCTCCTACAGCACCCCCTTGCACTAGCCACTTCAAGCTACTGCCTTTATTGACCGCAGAGCGCAATACATTACCCACTGCAGTCCCTTCTGGGAAGGTTAACGTGGGCATATTCAACAAGATACGTCGCAGTGGAATAGAAAATAATACGCCTAATAAACCACCCGTCACTGAAACCAGAAAGGTTTTCCAGTAGGGGAACTCTGTCCATACATGTAACACTAACATCGCGGGTAACACAAAAGACAACGCAGCCGCCATGCCTTCCCCAGCCGATGCCGCTGTTTGTGCTAAATTACTTTCTAGCACATTCGAATTCTTAAAGAAACGCAACACCCCCAATGCTAACACAGAAGCCGGAATCGAAGCCGCAACCGTGGTTCCAATTTTAAGCGCAAGATAGGCGTTAGAAGCAGCCAAAATAATGGCTAAGATAATGGCTAAGATAATCGCCCGACAAGTCAACTCTGGGAGATGGACAGCAGGACCCATTAATGGTTTCTGCGATTGATTTGGCATTTGTGCTCTCCCTTATCATGCCAGCGAAGAGATAAAGCCTATGATCAACTGACTTTACTCATGCTCCGGCGCAACACGATAGATCCCTGGCGCATTGCGTAAATAACCCTTGTAATCTAGACCATACCCAAATACATAATGATTGTCCACCGTAAGACCACAAAAGTCTGCGGCTGCATGCCCTTCTGGCAAACGCGCATGACATTTATCTACCAAGACCGCGGTATACACAACTGCCGCACCCGCTTGCTCACAGTAACGAATCACACCGCTTAATGTTAGCCCACCATCTAAAATGTCATCTACAATAACCACAGTTCGCCCGCGCAGATTGGTAGCCGGCGTCACACGCCATTCTAACTCCTGCCCCCGCAAACCGCCTTTGTAACGCGTTGCATGGATATAATCTACTTCTAACGGAAAATCGAGCCGCACCAACAAATTGCCCAAGGGAATCATGCCGCCTACCACCACACAAATGAACACAGGATTAGTATCAGATAATTTCGCACTGATCGCATCTGCCATTCGGTCTAAAGCTTTTTCCACTTCATGTTTAGAATAAAGACAAGTTGCACGAGCATACACTGTCTGAATATCGTACGGTAATAATGTGGCTTTTTGCGCAAGAACTTCTGACATAATCTCCCCCCTTCAAGATAGATAAAGTGCCGCACAGTATGGGGGAGATTGCCCAGAAAGGCAATCAAGGTGAAGATTCCAGCCAGGGCTGTCCCATCAAAATAGGTGGGCATTTAAAATTCAGAGATGAAGTGGTGCTGCGGGACCGCTCCCTTCTCCCGCCTGTGGGAGAAGGGTTGGGGATGAGGGTGGAAGGTGTGGCTCTTGCTTCAAGAAAATTCACTTGACACCTACATGTAAATGATTTATCTACCTGTTTTTCGTTAATAGAGAAAGACTATGCAGAAACGTGCACTTGATTTAAGACGGAACATGACCGATGCGGGTATCCGTATGTGGTATTACCTAAGAAATAGGCGTCTCAGTGGGTATAAATTTGTGCGAGAACAAGTGATTGGTGCGTATATTGTAGATTTTCTATGCCGCGAGAAAAAACTGATTATTGAGATTGACGGCGGGCAGCATGGAAACGCTATTGAATATGATACGCAACGTACAAAGGATTTAGAGAGGCAGGGCTATCGTGTCATCCGTATTTAGAACCATGAGGTTTTCAAAAATATCAGTGGCGTTCTGGAGAAAATCTTGCACTTACTGGAATATGCGCCACACCTTCCACCCTCATCCCCAACCCTTCTCCCACAAGTGGGAGAAGGGAGCGGTCCCGCAGCACCACTTAACATCTGAATTTTAAATACCCATCTATTTTGATGGAATAGCCCTGGGATTCCAGCAGGACATTTGTTATGTACTAAGTCGCAGTCAACAAGCCTGCAAAATCATTTCGAATCAGCTAGTACTGTGTTTGCTGAATCCGTTGTAGTAATATTAGGCTCTACTGGCTTAGATTTCTGTTTATTTAAAAATGATAGCTCACTTAATGTGGCAGCATTAGATACACTATCTGGTATTTCGCTAGATACTTTCTTATCTTCTGAACCAGAAGATTCCAGATCACTACTGTCAACATCAGAACTCTCCGCCAAAGAAGCAATCTCGGGCGCTCTAGTCAATACACCCTCTAATTGGCTTTGAGACAATAAGTGTCTAGCTGCTAAACCTTGTAATAAGCATTCAAGCTGTGAGTGCTGACCTTCATAAGTTACGGCGTTTGGATGATATTGTATTTGTTTCACAGGTACCGTTTGATAAGCAGGACTATCAGGTGCGAGCGCTTCATGTAAATCTGCTTGAATGACTTCTAGAAGTTGTACTACATATTTTAATGCTTCCGCGTTCGGATGGAACAACTGAAGACTATGCTCATGAAGCCACGTGAATTCAAGAGATACCGCAACAGCGTCTCTTGATAGCATATCCGGACATTCAGGATCTCCAGGTCTGCTTTGGGCTAAGACCCCTCTTAATTCAGATGCTGTTAAAAAATTACTACGATTTACCAACCACAGCAACAAACATTTAAGATAGGGGCCTGTATAAGTAACTGTGTTGCTGGATATGTCCACACAACAACCAAATGCTAATGGAATAGCCTCCTTCGTGAGCTGATACCGCAAAGCGTCTTGCGCAACTGCTAATTTTCGTACTATGGCATTAAAAATCTCAGGATGCGGATGATATATTGCAAGTTGCGTGTGTGTTATCCAAGTAAAAGTAATGGGTGGATTGAGTGTCATCTTATAAGGGATCATTGAAGTTCTCCTTGTATCCACAGGTTAGGGTTGCTGCCCCTCCCCTGCCACAATCATGGATTCTAACAACCAAGACCCTACCCTTACATTGGTACGACGATCCACATCATCTCCCAGCGCAACGGTATGTAAGAACATATCTCGTAAGTTGCCCGCTAGGGTGATTTCATGCACTGGATATTGAATTTCGCCATTCTCTACCCAATATCCTGCCGCTCCACGAGAGTAATCACCTGTCAGTAAGTTAACACCCTGCCCCATCATCTCGGTCACTAACAAGCCGCGATCCATTTTCTTTAATAACGCTGTAAACGGTGTCAACGGAGCCTCAATCGAAAGATTATATACACCACCTGCATTACCCGTGGTGGTCAAACCCAATTTACGCGCAGCATATGCGCCTAATACAAATCGAGTTAAAATCCCATTTTCTACAAAAGCTTGCCGCACCGTACGCACACCCTGATTATCAAACGGGGCACTACCATATCCCCCACGTTCATGTGGGTCTTGATAGAGCGTCAACCATTCCGGGAAAATCTGCTCACCCATCGCATCCATTAAACACGATTGTCGACGATATAAACTCGGCCCCGTTATCAGCTGAATCGCATGTTTCAATAAACCCTTCGCAACCGCTGAATCTAATAATACCGGACAACGTTGCGGGGGAATCGATTTAGCATCTAATCGTTGTACCGTTTTTTCAACCGATGCAGCAGCCACCCAGTCAAGCGAAGCTAACTGCTTCGCATCTCGTGCACACGTATAATCTCCGTCTCGCTCCATACCATTGGATGACTCCGCTACCAAAGAACAAGCAATTTGGTGCATCGTACTGGGTATAATCCCTATAAAGTCATCCGTGTTCGCATACAAACGTATATGCTCACGCGTCGATAAACCCGCCTCTTCAACACATTTAATACGCTGATCAGATGCCAATGCCTTTCGCTCACATGCTATCATCTGCAAAATCGCTTCTCTGACCGGCAAATCCCACGGATGATATAAATCTAAATCCTCATAAGATCGCGCCAATAATTCAGGATCAGCCAAGCCATTACAAGGATCTGGCTCGATCATGGTCGCAATAAAATTTGCTTTCTCAACTGCTTGCACAATGGCCGCCGGAGAGAAATCTGAAAATGAAACGGAACCGGATTGTAGGCCACGATACACCGTTAATGAAACCGCCTTATCTTCTGCACGTTCGAGGGTTTCTACATCTCCCCCTCGTACACCCACACGGTAACCACGCCCAACGCTGACATCAACTTCTGCTGCTGTGATGCCCGGTGTGGAACGACTCAATTGCAATGCTAAATGCGCGACGTCAGTGAGACGCACGCGCTCATCTAAAAGCCATGATGTCATGATGAACCTATCTTGTTGAGATTTTCTTAGAACGCGAAGCGCTCACTGAAATCTGCGTACCCTCTCGTACCGATTTAACCGATTTTTTCTTCGCTTTCCCACCCTTAGGCTTAGGTAAGTATTCTAAGCTAAATTTCAACACTTCATCAATCGTTTTCATAGGATGAATTTTTAATTGCTCAATGACATTCTTCGGCAATTCTTTGAGTTCACGCTGATTGTCTTCGGGAATTAAGACGTGTTTAATCCCCCCACGCAAAGCCGCCAACAATTTTTCTTTGAGTCCACCAATCGGTAATACATCACCCCGCAACGTGATTTCACCTGTCATCGCGACATCAGCACGCACAGGCGCTTGCGTAATGGCAGACACCAAGGCAGTACACATCCCAATACCCGCACTCGGACCATCTTTAGGCGTCGCACCTTCTGGTACGTGTACATGGAAATCATGTTCTTGGAAATACTTATCCGGAATACCCAAGGCACGCGCACGACTCCGGACAACCGTCATCGCCGCTTCAATGGATTCTTTCATCACATCACCCAAATGACCCGTAAACTTCGAGATCCCTTTACCCGGCATCACTTGCGCCTCAAGCGTTAACAACTCACCCCCTACTTCCGTCCATGCGAGCCCCGTGACACGACCGATAGCATCTAAATTTTCTGCTATCCCAAAACGATAACGCTTCACACCTAAATATTCTTCTAGATTTTTGCTCGAAATCACAATCGAAGCCGCTGCTTTTTGACGCATAGCTTTTTTCTCTGTAGATGCCGTTTTCTTATGCTTCGATAAAATCTCTTTTACCACCTTGCGACAACACTTAGAAATCTCACGATCCAACGAACGCACACCCGCTTCACGTGTATATTCCCGAATAATCGTTTGGATAGCAGAATCCTCAAACATTAATTCAGTCGCTTTCAACCCTGCCTGCTCAATCTGCCGCGGAATTAAATACTTACGCGCAATATTCAATTTTTCATCTTCGGTGTAACCCGGCAAGCGAATGATTTCCATTCGATCTAATAACGGACCTGGAATATTCATCGAATTGGCCGTTGCAATAAACATGACATCAGACAAATCATAATCTACTTCCAGATAATGATCGTTAAACGCATGATTTTGTTCTGGGTCCAACACTTCTAACAATGCAGAAGCAGGATCACCCCGAAAATCCATCGCCATTTTGTCTACTTCGTCTAACATAAACAACGGATTCTTGACCTTCGTTTTAGCCATCTTCTGAATAATTTTACCCGGCAATGCTCCAATGTAGGTACGACGATGCCCACGAATTTCTGCTTCATCACGCACGCCCCCTAATGCAATACGCACAAACTCACGGCCTGTCGCATTCGCAATCGATTGACCTAACGAAGTCTTACCCACACCTGGCGGCCCCACTAAGCACAAAATAGGCCCTTTAATTTTTTTAACCCGTTGTTGAACCGCTAAGTATTCTAAAATACGCTGCTTAACTTCTTCTAGCCCGTAATGATCCGCCTCTAAAATCGCTTCCGCTTTCTGCAAATCATGACTGACCTTCGAACGCGCCTTCCACGGCACCTGCAACAACCAATCTAAATAATTACGACACACCGTCGCTTCAGCAGACATAGGCGCCATCATTTTTAACTTACGCCATTCAGCCAAGGCTTTTTCTTTCGCCTCTGCTGTCATCCCCGCCTTTTCAATTTTCTCACGTAATTGCGCATTTTCATCGGGTACTGTACCACCCTCATCTAATTCACCCAACTCTTGTTGGATCGCCTTCATTTTTTCACTGAGATAATACTGGCGCTGATTCTTTTCCACTTGTTGGCGTAACCGACCTTGTAACCGCTTCTCAACTTCCAACAACTCTTGTTCTTGCGCTAATAAGCCATGTAATACCTCTAAACGCTCCGCCACATTCACCGCTTCTAACACTTGCTGACGCGATTCCATTTTCACCGTTAAATGCGAAGCAATATTATCCGCTAAACGACTAGGCTCTTTGACAGACGATAATGTCCCAATCAATTCCGGCGGCAACCGCTTACTGGCACGAACTAATTCCTCAAATTGCCCCAAAACAGAACGCATCAAGGCTTCTGTTTCTGACTCAGACAACAGATTCTGATCCGGTAATCGCTGAACCTCTGCCTCAAAAAAGCCATTCTGCTTATGCACTTTTTTAAGATCAGCCCGCTCCAACCCCTCCACTAACACCTTTACCGTACCATCCGGCAAACGTAACATCTGCAATACTGTCGCAATCAACCCAATATCATACAAGTCCTTACGAGAAGGCTGCTCTGTATTCGGATCCCGCTGCGCAATTAAAAAAACTTGTTTTTCACGATTCATTACCGCTTCTAACGCCCGTACCGACTCAGAACGCCCAACAAATAATGGAATCACCATATGCGGAAAGACAACCACATCTCGCAACGGCAATAACGGTAACGTTATCTCTTCCTGACTTACTTCACTCATATCAAACCCCTTTGAAGATCCTGCGATCCTTATCAAAAAGATAGCCTAAAGCACCCTTAATTACCAGTCAAAAATCCTCATCAACACATGAAGATATCGTGCAGACTACCTGAAATAATACAACTTTTATGCTTTTTGTGCAGTTTCTGCTTTCACACGCGCTTCTGCTTTTTCAGCCATCACTACATTCGAATTATACCCAACCCCACCAAACGGCTCTAACGCCATCTGCAATTGTGCATATAATTTTGGCAACCATTTGGGATGTGCTTGACTATAAATCGGTGCCTCATAACGTAAATCATTAGGCGCAATAATGACCCTCAAATTCGACATACCTGTTAATGAGGTTAAAACAAATAAATCTTCAATCGCTTGGTTACCAATGGCAATACAGCCAATTGAATAATGGCTACCATGAATAAAAATCTCTCCCCCTAAATTCTTACGCCCATCTACCGCAGCATAGGTACGGTCAAATGCATTGGGATAATCGAGCTCCATCGATAAATGAAACAAACTGTGCGGATTCAATACAGAAATCTGATAAACCCCCTCAGGCACTTGGCGATCTTGATTTTTTAACTTCGGCCCAGGCCCACCACTGGCCGCAAGCACAGAATAATTTTTAACCCAATGCCAGGAATCCTGGCCAGAACCCTTCGCCCACAATTCCATCTCTTTCTCTTGCTTAAATACCAGCAATGTCACTTCTTTCGGTGGAAAAGACACCCCCTGTGCATCAAAATCAGGCTTTAAGTCTGCCATAGCCACCGGATAGTAACGAGACACTTCCGCCGCAACCGCTTTCTTATAGACAGCCGGGTCAACAGGCGTCGGCGCTGGCTTCGCACACCCAACACATAGGAGCAACACGGCTCCGTTTATACACCCTAATAATTTGGCTGTCCACCGCAGACCCATCTATCTCCCCTTGTACATCAAACGGCGGGACTATATCATATGTTCAGTATTTAGTCAATGGCTAGGCGACTCTGTCTTATGAACCCACTAAGTCTAATTCAACCCCTAAACGTTCCGCCACCTTCATATAGGTCGGCACCAAGGGAGCCAGATCTTTTCGGAACACATCTTTATCTAAAGACTCATGCGTCACTGTATCCCAAATCCGACAGGAATCCGGACTAATTTCATCCCCCAAACACACTACACCCGACGAATCTACCCCAAACTCATACTTAGCATCGACTAACAATAAGTTAACTGATGCAAACAACGGAGATAATACCCCATTAATCGCCA
>Ga0155640_1011_pt2 | contig 10634 bp, 8 predicted proteins | sample RifCSPhighO2_12_FD_107297 | JGI IMG/M metagenome (GOLD analysis project Ga0155640, IMG submission 107297) | Gammaproteobacteria bacterium RIFCSPHIGHO2_12_FULL_45_9 | reverse complement strand
CCCCCGTTTTGTGGGGGAGGGTGAGGGGGGGGGGAACGCCAGTTAGAACACAATCGCCTACTCCTCTTTCTTCGCAGTGAAGCTAGCGGGAGTAATGAGATCCAAGGTTGGTTCGCCACAATGTTTGGCAATCTCTGCCCGCACTGTATTTTTTAATCGAGTAATTTCCTGCCATTCAGCTCCTTGTGGGTGAATAGGTTCGCTGATAGTGACAGTGACACGCCCCGGTTTTAACAAACGGTCTTTGTCGCGTAAAACCCAGCGTGTGCCTTGGAGAGCGACAGGGTAAAGCGGTGTATTGGTTTCAGCAGATAGTTTAAATGCACCGAGTTTAAAGGGTCGTAAACCGACGCCATAACCAAACGTACCTTCTGGGAAAATGGCAATAGCCGCGCCTTGTTTTAACGTATTCTCAATTTGTTTGGTGTCTTCTAGGCCCTTAGGTAAATCTACGCGATCCACTGCTAAGTACCCCAGCTTTTTCATGAAAGTGCGGATGATGGGCGCGGTCAGCAATTCTTTCTTACCCACAAACCGTATATTGTGGGGCAGGGCTTGCATAAGAAAAATAACATCTACATAGCTAGCGTGATTAGCTGCGTAGATAACGGGATGCGTTAGCTGTAAGTGTTGTTTGCCAATAACCTTCACTGGGCAAAAAGCCAGAGCGCACACTAGTTTAGCCCAGAGACGACATAGTTTGCCTGCCGTATCTCTCGTTGTGAAATTTATGATGAGCCAAACGATGAATAGAGTCATGCTGAGCATCAAAGCAACATAGCCGGTATATACTAATTTTGCTGTATAACTGAGTATTTGTACGGTTTTGAGACCTAACCATTTAGTTCCGAGTTTGGCAATTTGTACAATCGGGGAAGGTTGTGTCGATAATTTTCCTTTTAGATAAGCTTCTTTGCAAGCGGCGCGTTGCAGCTTGCCGCTCGAGGTTTTAGAAATCGTGTGCGGTGCTACTAAGACAATGTGATCAGGAACGATATCAAGTGTTGTCGCGGTTAATTCATGAATGCTCGCACGCAGCTGTTCTTTTTGTTCTTTCTTTTTGTTCCGGGTTTCTGCCACGATCACTAGTTGCTCGGTAGCGCGTTCTATATCAAGTGTGCCAAATGCGACGACGCAACCTTGACGAATGCCGGGAACGCTAGCGACTAACTCTTCAATTTCGGCAGGGTAGAGATTTCTGCCCGCTTTAATAATGACGTCTTTTTTACGGCCGGTAATAAAGATTTCTCCCTCAGCAAGATAAGCGAGATCGCCCGAGTCTATCCAGCCATTATGAAAGATAGCTGCAGTGGCCTCTGGATTATTGTAATAGCCTTGCATGCTCGAAGGACCGCGAAATTGCAGTTGGCCAACATGACGTTCTGCTAAGACGTGATTTTCATCGTTGACGATGCGTACTTCATGTCCCGGAATAGGTTTACCACAGGAAGGAAACGCGCGTACATGTTTGTCTTCAGCGGCAGTCGCAGGAATGGCACGTTTTTCCGCCTCAAACGTGAGTCTATCGATATAATCAATCCATGGGCGACGCCCTAACGGTGGAATCGCTAAGCCAACGGTGGACTCTGCTAAACCATAAACGGGGTAGAGCGATTCCGGCTTAAAACCATAAGGGGCAAATTTATCAATGAAGCGTTCTAATGTTTTTGGATAGACAGCCTCTGCACCATTTGCAGCAATACGCCACGAGCTTAAATCTAAGCCCTCTATGGTGGTGGGATCAATTTTGTTAATGCATAGCTCATAAGCAAAATTAGGACCTGCAGAAATGGTGGCGCGATGATAGTGAATCGCCCATAACCAGCGTTCCGGTCTGTTTAAAAAGCTAAACGGCGTCATCAGTATCAGCGGCACGCCAAAATAGAGGCTGCCCAACCATGCGCCAATTAATCCCATATCATGGTAGAGAGGTAGCCAGCTCACCACAATATCGTCAGAGGATATGCGGCCCGCTTTTCCATAGGCACGAATATTGGATAACAAATTATAGTGCGTCAGCAATACGCCTTTAGGGGTGTTGGTGCTACCGGAAGTGTATTGGATGAACGCTTTATCATGCAATTTGGCATTGATAATATGCGCAGGTTGGCTGTTTTTCATTAAGTCATCGAGTGTAGTGACAAGTTTTAAACTAGGCACAAATGCACTCAACAGTCGGCTTAAATTTTCTGCTTGTTGGAATGTAATTAATATTCTTACCTCTGCGCTATGCAGAATGCGAGCTTCTTGTTTTGCATAGGCTTCTAATGCATGAGCACGAAATGGTGGATAGATGGGTACTGGGATGCCACCAGCAAATAAGATGCCAAAAAATGCGTAGAAAAAACCGAGTTGTGTCGGCAGCATGATAGCGACTGTTTCACCCTGTCGCAGACCTTGTTGTTGCAGTGCATGCGCGACAATTAATGCTTGTTGCAGTAGATTGCCGTAGGTGAGAATTTCTTCGCCACCCTCTTCATTCTGAAAGAATATATGTTTGCGTTCGGGGTCTTGTTTAGCATACAGCAAGAGTAGGTCGGTTAATGATTCTGCTTTGGATGGGTCGACATGCGACGGGTGTTGCTCTTTTTTATTAACTGGGTTGCCACGTCCTGCAAAAAGCGTAGAACTCGCAATGACAGACTCATCTGGGTGAGTTTGCTGTAGATACTGTGCAATGTCAGCGAGAGTTTCTGCTTCTGCCATGAGGCGGTCCGGGAAGGGTATGCCATACATTTTTTCAACGCGTTGAAATAATTCAGCTCGCGCTAAGCTATCGATTCCTAAGTGGCGTTGCAATGAGGCATCCATGGAGACGCCTTTAGTAGTTTCACCAGATTCAGACAAGAGCTGGGTGGTGATTTCAATCAGTTTTTTTTCGACATCGGTTTTTTGTGGCTGCATAGCTTACTTGCCTTTTATCTCCTACCCATGACGGGGGATCTTATAATGATCTTGTTGCTGAGCACAACTGCTATCCTCTCCCTAAAAACAAGCGTGGCACATGCCCCGCTTTGCCGGTGACGCGACGAATGAAATGCTTTTTGAGGGTTGGCGTAAGATCCAGTCCAAGCATGCCCAGCTGGCGAAGATGGGGGATGAGCATCGATTCTTTAGTCATAAAACGAGCTAGGTGGTGAGATAGGCTGACGCTCGTTGCCAGTTGTTTTTGTGCTTGCTCAAGGGTGAGTTTTAATAGTCCCGCCTCGCAATGACGTAGCGCTCCAGCCAAGCAAGCTACTTCATAGAGTGCCAGATTCAACCCTTGCGCTGCCACTGGGTGCAACGTATGAGCTGCATTACCTAGTAGTAACACCGACTGTTGTAATGGATTTTTTACCCGCACTTGTTTTAGTGGGAAGACGTGACGTTTCTGTATTTTTAACAATCGTCCTAGGCGGTAGCCAAAGTGTTGCTGTAGCGTTTGCAAAAATGCAGAGTCATTCATTGCCATCAAGTTAGCCACTTGTTCATTAGTCGCTGACCAAATCGTGGCACAGCGTTGCTCCGTGAGCGGTAACATGGCAATCGTGCCCGCATCTCTGAAGCGCTCATAAGCAATGTGATGATGCGAGCGTTTAAGTTCAGTGATGGTGACGATGGCGCTTTGCTGATAATCAAATATTTCAGTTTCTATGCCTAGTTGTTCACGTACAGTGGAGTGGGTGCCGTCTGCTGCGATTACCAGTGGAGTGTGGATGGTGCGTTCCCTTGGGTTCCCTCCCCCCGCTGTGTGTGGGAGGGTTGGGGTGGGGGGAACGCTGACTGTCAGTAAAACCTTCCCCTCCTCCTGCCGTAGCGTTTTTAGCCGAGCAGGACGCAGTAACGTAAGATTATCTAATTTAGCTAATCGTTCATTGAGTACTTCATTAATGACTTGGGCCGGGATCACATGGCCTAATGATGCGGTATGAATTTCTTCGCGTGATAAGCGCACAGCACCAAAGCGGCCTTGTGAAGAAACGTGTACTTGATGGATCGGACAGGCATGCGCAGAGAGCTGATCCCATAGTCCGAGATTAGTTAGTAATTGACAGCTGCCGAGATGTAAAGCAAGGAGACGTGGATCTTCTTGCTGTTCGGAGGTTGCATCTATTAACGCTAGGTGTAGATTTGGCTTGCTATCTAATAGGGCGCAAGCGAGACTGGCACCCACCAAGCCACCGCCGACGATAATGATGTCATATGCGGATTGTCTCATGATACTTTCATTGCCATCACAGCTTCCACATCAGCGACCGTTTTCGGCAAATTTTTGCTTAATACTTCGAAACCTTTTTTTGTGACTAAGACATCGTCTTCAATGCGTATGCCAATGTTATGCCAACGCGCGGGAACGCCGGGGATCTCAGCAGAAATGTAAATGCCCGGCTCCACCGTGAATACCATACCAGGTTGTAAGGTGCGCCATTTACCATCAATTTTATAGCGACCCATATCGTGGACATCCAATCCCATCCAGTGTCCGGATTTGTGCATGTAGAAAGGCAGATAGGCTTGTTTTTCAATTAAGTTTTTCAGGTTGCCTTTGAGTAAACCAATTTCTAATAATCCTTCGGTAATGACTTTGACAATCACTTGTTGCATCACTGGCCATGCGATGCCTGGTTTAATCGCCTTAATAGCTGCTAGTTGTGATTCAAGCACAATTTCATAAATAGCACGCTGCTCTGCCGAAAATCGGCCGTTGGCAGGAAAAGCGCGGGTGAGGTCTGCTGCATACATTTGATATTCCGCCCCTGCATCAATCAACACCATGTCTTTATCGTGAATGGCTTGGTTATTGCTTACATAATGCAAAATGCAGCTGTTAGCGCCACTGCCGACAATAGAGGTATAGCTAGGCGAGCGCGCACCATGACGGCAGAATTCATGCATTAATTCCGCTTCTAATTGATATTCATAGATGCCTGGCTTGCAGAGTTGCATGGCGCGGATATGCGCATTCGTGGAAATATCAATGGCTTTACGAATTAATGCGACTTCTGCTTTACTCTTAAATAAGCGCATCTCATGAATAGAGGGAGTGATATCCACGATGGAAACGGGCGACTGTAAACCGCTACGTATTTTGCCGCGAACTTGGTTGAGTGCGCGGAATACTAGCTCATCGAATTCTTTATTAATGCCTAGCACACAATGGATATGTTCGCGGCCTTCTAAAAGCTCAGGCAGTTGCTTCTCGAATTCTACAATGGAAAAGGCTTGATTCGAGCCAAACTTTTTGCGCGCACCCTCTTGGCCAGCACGAAAGCCATCCCAAATCTCTTTTTCACGTTCTCGTGGGCGATTAAATAAAATAAATTCCCCGGCTGCTCTTTTGGGAGCTAGCACCATGACAGCTTCTGGTTCATCAAAGCCGGTTAAATAATAAAAATCGCTATTTTGTCGGTAAGGGTAGGCAGTGTCATTGCTGCGAGTCGCCATCGGTGCGGCTGGTAAAATGACAATGCTAGTCGGGCCAATGGTTTTCATCAGTCGTTTTCGGCGCTGCGCAAACTCAGTCATTTTTATCATTGGCTTCACTCTTTGGCTCCTGTCTTAATTCTTGATAAATCATCAGTATGGCTAACCTGACGTACTCTGCCAGCTCTACATAAGCGCCTTCATTTTCTTCAGTCTCTTCGGCATCTTCATAATTAATTTGCGCCACTTCAATGATGTCATTTAGTGTGTCGGTAAGTTCGCTAGGTTCACGTTCAATGAGCGAGATTTGGGTTAATTTTAAGCCAGTTAAAAACCCTTGGCACCAGAGTCCTAAGGCTTCGGTACGCGTGTGGATATCCTGATCATCACTGGGGAGTAGTAAGTGGAACTCAAATGAGAATTCGTGTAGTTGCTTGGCGCTAATTTCATACATGGTTTGTAATAGTCTATGGATTGTTTGGCTTTTTTTAGTGCCTAGTACTAATCGCTCCCATTCTGGATGGGTTTCAGGGTTGCCGCATAATAGGCCACAGAGCAGCCCGTGCACTTGCGAAGCTTGGTAGCCTGATTGGGCAGTGCCCAAGGCCTCATTGAGTTCTGTGTAACCAGGTAATGGATGGGTTGTCATAGGCGCCCTGTTCTGTTTTCTTTTGCATGGTAACAAGAAATAGAGTGGTTCTCTACTCTAGTGTCCGGAAAGATAGAACTCTAAACAGTCAAAGCAATTGTGTTCCCTAACTTGCCATTACCATCCTTCATTTGATATGGTAATACCTTGCGCAACAGTTCTGTCATTGCTGAGAAGCAGCCGTTTTTGCGGCCTTTCTGACGGTAACAAGGGGGACGCATGCCCATTTCTGCAGTCGTTGCGATGGCGGAAAACCGAGTCATTGGCTGTAACAATCAATTACCCTGGCGTTTACCCGCCGACTTGCGTCATTTTAAGTTAGTAACGATGGGTAAACCAGTGATTATGGGGCGAAAGACTTATGAATCCATTGGTCGCCCATTGCCGGGTAGAGTCAATATTGTCGTGACACGGGATAGCCAACGGCAAGTGCCAGGCTGTATAGTCGTCACTTCGCCGCAAGCGGCATTGCAAGTGGCGGAACAAGCAGAGCTGTGTGTGATTGGCGGCAGCGAGTTGTATCGTCAACTGTTGCCGCAAGTGCAGCGTATTTATCTTACTATAGTGCATCATTCATTTAGTGGTGATGCGTATTTCCCTGAGTTGAATGCTGCAGATTGGCATGAAACTGAGCGGATGGATTATCAAGCGGACGCAGAAAATCCTTATGCATATAGTTTTATAGTGCTAGAGCGACGATAACGGCTACTTGTCACCCCGCAAAATTCTCGTCCGCTATTTTAAACAAATTCTCGTGATCAGCTGGAGTTCTTCTGGAGAGCAAGGGACACGAATTTTGCGGGGTGACAGCGAGGAGGAAACTGTCCTTAGACACACTCCACACTCACTCGTTCTTCATCTTCTAACCGCAAGCCACTTAACTGACAACCCCAGGCGCAGCCGGTATCTAATGCGTAAACACGAGGTGTATTTGTGACTCCAGATAAAGCAGCCCAATGGCCAAAAATGAGCTTGTCGTTGGCGCTGACACGATGCGGAAATTGAAACCATGGAATTAACTCTTTTGGCGTTTTCGCAATCATTCCTTTATGGCATAAATTTAATCGTCCATCCGGATGACAAAAACGCATGCGGGTAAAGTAGTTTGTAATGCAACGTAATCGATCCCAGCCAGAAAGCCTATCATCCCAGTGATCAGGTTGGTTGCCATACATGGCCTGCAAAAAATCCTGTGGCGTTGCACTTTGCAATACCGTTGCCACTTCACTTGCTAGTAGTAATGCTTTATCAATGCTCCAACTGGGAGCGATGCCAGCATGGGTCATGGTAAATCCTAGTGAGGGATCATGATGAATGAGTGGGCAGTGACGTAACCAGTCAATCAGCTCATCTTTATCGGGTGCAGTAAGGATGTCGTTGAGTGTGTCATGCTGTGATACCTTCTGAGTCCCATAAGCCACGGCTAGTAAATGCAAGTCATGATTGCCAAGGACGGTTTTTTGATGTGCGCCTAATTGTTTAACAAAGCGTAATACCTTAAGTGAATGAGGACCGCGGTTTACTAAGTCTCCGGTAAACCACAAGGTATCCTGTGCAGGGTTGAAGGAGATTTTATCTAGCAATTTTTGTAGTGGCGTAAAACAACCCTGGATGTCGCCTATTGCATAGGTAGCCATGTTTATTCCTCAAGACATCAAGTCTAACTTATTCACTAACTCCACAAAATCTTTTGGTGCTAATGCTTCTGCACGTAAGCGTGAATCAATCGGTAGTGATGGCCAACTTTCATCGCTGATCACTTCATTTAAGCTATTTCTTAAGGTTTTACGACGTTGGCCAAAGGCTTGTTTCACCACTAATGCAAACAGGGGGTAATTAGTGCATGCGTAAGGCAGCTCGTGATAAGGAGTAAGGCGGATGACGCTTGAATCTACTTTTGGTGGTGGCACAAAGGCTTGTGGCGGGACATCAATTAAATAGTCGATCTGACAGTGATATTGCATCATCACACTCAGACGGCCATAATCTGGCGTGCTGGGTTTTGCCGCGAGTCTATCTGCCACTTCTTTTTGCAGCATGAAATACATGTCAGCGATAGCGTTAACAAAAGTGAGTAGATGAAATAATAGTGGCGTGGAAATGTTATAGGGCAGGTTGCCGAAAACATGCAATAGTCTGCTATCTTGTTTTAACTGCGCAAAATCAAAATCGAGCGCATCGGCAGAGTAGAGTGACAGGGTGCCTAAGCCTTTGCACCGTGTTTGCAAGTTGGCTAAGAGATCACGGTCTAACTCAATGGCTTCTAGCGCACCTAATTTTTTTAAAATGGGGATAGTTAATGCACCCTGACCTGGTCCTATTTCTACCCAGTGCTGATCTAGCTTGGGTTGCATAGCTGCTACTATCTGCTCGATGACATAGTGGTCATGTAGAAAGTGTTGACCAAAACGTTTGCGTGGTGTGTGGGACATAAAGTTTATTGCCTTGCCGGTCCAAACCCATGTGCGGCAGATTTTTCCAACCACTGTTTTGCCAATGCCTTATTAACCGGTGTGCCAATGCCGCGAGCATAAAACATTGCCAGGTTATATTCAGCGCTGGCTAGACCATTATTCGCCGCACGTTGATACCATTGGAACGCTGCGGTGTCATCTTGCTCCGTACCCTTGCCAGAGGCATACATATAGGCTAATTCATTCTGCGCTAACGCATTGTCTTGTTCTGCGGCTTTCTTAAACCATTCAAAGGCTTTCTGGTTATCTTGAGGAACGCCTTGGCCTAATAAGTAGCTCACGCCCAAATCCAGTTCTGCATGTTTATTGTTTTGATGAGCCGCTTTTGCATACCACTGAGCCGCAATGGAGTAATCACGCGGCACCCCGCGACCAGTGCGATACATGGTAGCTAGGGCATATTGGGCTTTGGCATAGCCTTGGTTCGCGGCTAGCTGATAGTAATAAACAGCTTTCGTGTCATTCCTAGGTACGCCAACGCCTTTCGCATATTGATTGCCACGTTGATACAATGGCTCAGGCGGGCCATAAGCGCCATTGGTGGCAGATTGAGTGGCACAGCCAAAACAGACTAGGCTGAAGAGGATGACGGCGAGTTTATTGCGGAGCATGGCGGTTCCTTTTTGTACTGTGATTTAATTTAAGTAAAATTATAATAGCTATAGGAGAATTTTACCATTGATCGCGCCCATTTCCCCTTTATTAACGGATTTTTACCAGCTAACTATGGCTAATGGCTATTGGCAGTTGGGCATGCATCAACGCGAGGCGGTATTTCATTTAACTTTTCGCAATAATCCTTTCCGTGGAAATTACACCATTGCTTGCGGTCTGGCGATGGTAGTGGAGTTGTTGAAAGAGTGGCGATTTGCTGAGAGTGATCTTGCTTATCTCGCTACGTTGCAAGACGTGAGCGGCCAAGTTTTATTTCCACAGGGATTTTTAGATTACTTATCGCAGTTACAGTTTAGTTGTGATATCGATGCGGTTCCTGAAGGCACGCTGGTTTTTCCTCATGAGCCTTTGTTGAGAGTTCAGGGGCCGTTGTTACAGTGTCAATTAATAGAGTCAACTTTGATGAATATCATGAATTTTCAGACCCTAATTGCGACAAAATCGGCTCGTACCTGTTTGGCTGCAGAGGGGGATCCGGTGATTGAATTTGGCATGCGGCGTGCACAAGGGCCGGATGGTGCGTTATCTGCAAGTCGTGCAGCTTATATTGGTGGTTGTACAGCAGTTTCTAACACTTTAGCGGGAAAGCTCTATGATATTCCTGTGCGCGGTACCCATGCGCATAGCTGGGTTTGTGCATTTGCCACCGAGCCTGAAGCTTTTGCTGCATACGCAAAAGTGATGCCAGGAAACTGTGTTTTATTGGTAGACACGTACAATACTGCACAAGGTGTGCAACATGCTATTGAGGTAGGAAAAAAACTACGGCAGCAAGGCGCAGATTTATTGGGGATACGCTTAGACTCAGGTGATATGGCGGCGCTTAGCATGAAAGCGCGAGCTATGCTGGATGCAGCTGGGTTTGAGAAAACGCATATTCTTGCGAGTAATACCTTAGATGAATACTCGATTGCAGCTCTTAAACGCAATGGTGCTAGAATTTCTATGTGGGGAGTGGGTACGCATTTAGTGACTGCCTACGATCAGCCAGCATTAGATGGCGTTTATAAGCTTTCTGCTATACAAGATGGACAAGGTCAGTGGTTGCGGAAATTAAAATTATCTGAGCAGAAAATAAAAATCTCTAATCCTGGACGACAACAGGTGCGACGTTTTTTTGCTAACGGCCAATGTATGGGTGATGTGATTTATGATTTAGATCTGGGCATTGCGGATACCCCTGCTGCGATTCGGCTAGATGAGCCTCATCAGAGGATGCGGATGGATGACTATGATGCGTTTGTCGATGTGTTACAGCCGGTGTTTCGGCGGGGAAAATGGGTTGCAGGGCAGGAATCTATTCATGCCATTCGCAAGCGTGCGATAGCGGAGGTGCATGACTTTAACAAAAACCAAGAGCAAGTACCGTATCCGGTGGGGTTGGAGGAAAAATTGCATACGGTAAAAACACAATTAATTGATGAAGTGAA
>Ga0155640_1009_pt1 | contig 10689 bp, 6 predicted proteins | sample RifCSPhighO2_12_FD_107297 | JGI IMG/M metagenome (GOLD analysis project Ga0155640, IMG submission 107297) | Gammaproteobacteria bacterium RIFCSPHIGHO2_12_FULL_45_9 | reverse complement strand
ATTGCCTTCTCCCTGCTCCGCCACACAATCCGCTAAGATTGCCTGCAATAACCGCTCTGAAGCCTGCTGTTTCAAAATAGCCGGCAAGGCCCGTACAAAAACCGCCCCTTCCTGTTCAGTGAATTCTAGATGGAATCCCGCAGCTGTTAATAAAGACTGATGCATGCGACAGAATTGCCATTCAGCAGGGTTCACCTGGACACTCACAGGAATCAACAACTGTTGAGTCACAATCGCCTTTTCAGCCCATGCTTGCTTCAGTTTTTCATATAAGACACGCTCATGCGCGGCATGCATATCCACTAACACCAATCCTGCCCCATTTTGCGCTAGGATATAAGTTTGATGCACTTGGCCAATGGCAGTACCCAATTGCTGAGCGGGGTGCTGACAGGGGGTCGCTACTAACGTTTCACATAAGTCTTGACGTACCTCTGGAACCGCGGTTGTACTACGGGCAGGAAGGTCTAAGGTTTTCTGCACGGCATTGACAATAGGCACTTCTGGCAGAACTGCCATGACCTTCTCGGGCGTAAACGCAGGTACGGGTGGCGGTGTATACGGCACCATACCGGGTAACGTTGTCCGTGAAAGGGGTAATTTTTCTGTCCGCAAGGCCGCTAAGGTATCTTCAATACTTCGTTTTACTGTCGTACGGACGAGATTGGGGTCCCGAAAACGCACATCATGCTTAGCAGGATGCACATTAACGTCCACGTCAGTGGGCGACATTTCAAGATACAGGATATAAGCCGGATGCCGCCCATGAAATAAGACATCGGCATACGCTTCTCTCACAGCCTGTAATAACATCTTATCGCGAATCCAACGCCCATTTAAAAACCAAAATTGCGTATCGCCCTGGGTGCGTGTATAAGCCGGGTCTGCAATCCAGCCTGAAACCTGCAGCCCTAATGCGCGGAAGTCTAGTCGAATGGCTTCTTGCATCAAGGCTTCGCCCAGCATTTTGGCAATACGCGCTTCTTTAGCTTCAATGGTTTCGCATGGAGCAACTTCCCAGATCACTTTCCCTTGATGGCTCACCGTAAAACCCGTATCAAACCGGCTTAACATCATCTGCTGCATCACCGTTTCAATATGTCGCCACTCTGTTTCAGGAGAGCGTAAAAAACGACGCCGCACGGGCGTATTAAAAAAGAGATCGCGTACGTCCACCGTGGTTCCCACCGGATGAGAAGCCGGTAACACAGATGCCTCACTGCCCCCTTCTGTTGAGAGCGATGCGCCTTGATCCACATGAGCCATGCGTGTGGTCACTGTCATGCGAGAAACCGCTGCAATGCTAGCTAATGCTTCACCCCGAAACCCTAAGGTAAGCAATTGGTCAAAATCTTCCAAAGTGGCTAATTTGCTGGTTGCATGGCGTGATAAGGCTAATGGTAAATCTACTGTCGCAATACCTTGACCATTGTCCGATACCTTAATTTGACGATGGCCACCCTCTCGAATCAATATCTTAATCCAAGAAGCACCGGCATCTATGCTATTTTCAACCAGCTCTTTGACCACCGACGCCGGACGCCCTACTACCTCACCGGCAGCAATTTGATTAATCAGAGATTCTGGTAAGGCTTTAATATACTGCTCAGGAATCAATTTGCCCCCCAACCCTCTCCCATTGTGGGAGAGGGGCATAATGAATTTGCATGAGTATAGTGGACATAAAGAATTATTGGCTGACCACCTTATGCTTAACCCAGCGACTTAAGACTTCAAACAGCTCCTCTCGCATCACAGGTTTTGATACAACCTCATCCATCCCCACCTCAAAACAACGCTGGCGATCTTGCGCGAATACATGTGCCGTCATGGCTACAATGGGTAACCGCGCCCCTGAGACCGCTTCCCCACTTTCACGCTCCCGAATTAATCGTGTGGCTTCTATGCCATCCATATCCGGCAATCCAATATCCATTAAAATGATATCAAATCCATCTAAGGCTCTGGCGACCGCAGCATCTGCTCGCGAAACAACCGTCACCTCACACCCAAATTGTTCCAAGAGTAACCGCGCAATCTTTTGATTAATGAGATTATCTTCAACTACCAACACCCGTGCCGCAATACAACCCAACTTAACCGTATTACGTGCTTTAGGTGAAGTACGCGCCTTTAAAGCGGTGAGGCGTTGCTCTAACTTAGAACGCGACCCACTGCTGGCATTGATATACGACTTCCCCACATAATGACTCCCCTTAGGCGATTCCGTATCAGAACCCACCGCAGCTTGCAGTCGATCTGGCATAACAATAGGCGCTGTCGATTCTTCAGCAGCGTAATTTAAGATATTCGCTCGTGGATAATGGGCCATGTTTTTTCTCCTATCTTCATCGGAAGAAACGCGTGCACGGTTGATTGCCGGCATTGTAATGACTTGTGATGTGAGGTGTTCTACATTGCTTAAGGCAAAGGGTATAATGCAACTAAAGTGAGATCCTACTCCTATCTCACTTGTAACCGCAATACTTCCACCCATACGTTCTACAAATTCTTTAACAAGCACTAAACTAAATCCAATACCATAATGATTGCGTACAAAGGAATCTGTCGACTCTGTTTTTGAAAAAATATCTTTTAATTTATTTTTTTCAATGCCAATACCGGTATCTTCTACCGTCAAACAGAGCGTCGCCTCTTGGCGTGTTCTCTGTAAACAAGACACCTTTAACTTCACATATCCACGTTCTGTAAACTTAATGGCATTACTCACCAGATTGGATAATATCTGCTCTATTCGTTTCGTATCCCCATATACTTGAGAAGGCACTTCTTCTTCCCAACTCATCTGCAAGGTTAAGCCTTTGGCAGTAGCGGCGGGCGTAAAATTAGCAATAACCTCTTCTATCAGCTGCTGCAGATCTAATCGCTCTTGCTTAATGGTAAAATTACCCGTCTCTAGTTTAGCTAAATCTAATAAATCATCTACTAACCCTAAAATAGAACGGCTTGACTGCGAAATCACCTCAAGCTGATCCACATATTCTGTCGAAGGCGCATTCGCGCTCAGGACCTGCGACATCCCTAAAATGGCATGTAAGGGCGTACGCACTTCATGCCCCATGACACTCAGAAAATCTGTTTTGGCAATATTCGCTTGTTCTGCCTGTATTTTCGCTTGCTGTAAAGATTTTTCTTTGCGGTCACGCAACACAATAGGCGTCATATCTTCTACAATACCCGCATAACCGCGCAAATCGCCTTCCTCCGCATATACAGGAAAATAGATTTCCCGCATAAATCGTACTTGCTTCGCCCGCTGTATCCGAAAACGATTTTCCCACTCTTCGGCAGACCGTTGCGGCATTTTGACCGTACTACCAGGATACATTAATTGCTCACGATCAGCAGGTTCAATCAACTCAAACCAATGATGTGGATTCTCATGCAATCGCTGTGGCGTTATCCCTAAAATACGCTCTGCAGAAGGACTGACATATAAAAATTGCTGAAATTCAGCATCTCTCACCCAAAATACCATATTAGCTCGAAGCGCGCATTCGTGGAAAAAATCCCACATCCCCCCTCGCTGATCTCGCACAGAACGCTCTGCCGTGACATCACGAATGATACTCAAGAAACCCAATAATTTCCGCTTTTCTTGAATGCGCGATACAGTCTCTTGCACCCAACGCATTTCACCATTACGGCATCGAATACGATATTCAATGTGGCGAGGATGGTTTGTTTCATCTTCTTCTTGGGCTTGCCATTCCATCCATGCTTGTCGAACACGATCTCGGTCATCTAAGAAAATCAGTTGTTGCCAAAAACTAGGATTATCTTCAATCTCTTCGAGCGCATACCCCCACTCTCGCAGGAAAGCCGCACTGATATGCCATATATTAAAGTCTAAAGATCGCAGACAATACACATCTCTGCTCTGATCTGCCATCTGAAAAAATAAGGGGCCTAAAAGCACCCGCGCCCGCTTTTGCAAGCGCTGAGTTCGAAAGTCCATAACATACTCCGTCCTTAAAATCCGTCTTCATGACTTCCACTCAAATCGCTTCATGCGAAAACTTGCATATTTAATCTTACATTAATCCATTCCGCAAGTACTTTTTTCAATCGCTTTTAAATAAAATTTATCTAATTGATCGTTTTTTACCTAAAAATTAAGTAAAAATTAAACTAAATAAGGAATATACACGATGTGGCTTGTCACCCAGCAATTCCCGCCTTGATTATTTTGCAGTTTTTTAGCCGTTTTATGCATTTTTTATCTCCAATAAACGGCAATTTTTAGGTGGCAATGGGGGGTTGCCAGGGGGGAGCAACGCAGTGCTCCCCCCTGGATGCAAGCAAAAGCTTCGCTTTTGCTTAGCATTTAATCAATTCAGCAATTTTCGCCGTTTACGGCGAAAATTGCTGCTTGTACCCAACTACACCCCTTGTTATGATCAGAACAATTGAACAGGATGTGTCAGGGGTTAAGGATGCTGCCAACAACAGATTTGCTTGTTGATTTATCGCGCATGCAATTTGGGTTCACCGCACTATTCCACTTCTTATTTGTTCCCTTAACATTAGGTCTGACATGGTTGCTCGTCGCCATGGAATGGCTCTATCTGAAAACAAATCGAATCATTTATCGTGATATGGTGCAGTTTTGGGGGAAATTACTCGCCATCAATTTTGCGATGGGCGTTGTCACCGGCATCACACTTGAATTTGAATTCGGCCAAAATTGGGCTTATTTCTCTCGAATGATCGGCGGAAGCTTCGCACCGATTTTAGCCATTGAAGGGATCACAGCCTTTATGCTGGAAGCCACAATGTTTGGTTTATTCTTTTTCGGGTGGCAGAAGCTTTCTCCACGCAAACATTTCTTTGTCACGGTATTAATGGCATTTGGGGCCAGTTTATCTATTGTGAATATTCTGGCTGCAAACAGTTGGATGCAACACCCCATTGAAACTGTTTTAGTACCTGAAAATATGTCATTACGTCTATTACATTTAGGCGCATTATACCTGCATGCCCTGGCACAAATTCGTATTGGACATGTGGCCTTTGCCGGCTTTTTAATCGCCTCTATTTTTGTGATGGGCATCTCAGCCTATTATTTATTGTTGAAACAAGATGTGGCATTTGCTTTACGCTCATTTGCAGTAGCCTCTGGATTTGGTTTAATCGCCTCTCTGACTGTGGCTTTTTTTGGCGATCAAAATGGCTTACAGGTTGCACAATACGAACCTGAAAAGATGGCCGCCATCGAAGGACAATGGGAAACTCAAAAAGCACCCGCTGCATGGGATTTAATTGCATTCCCCAATCAAAAAACCCGATCTAACGGTTTTAGCATCCAAATTCCGTATGCCTTAAGTTTAATTGCCACGCATTCTTTATCTGGCACGGTTCCGGGCGTCAATCAGATTCTGCCCATCTATGAAAATCGAGTACGCAATGGCTTACGAGCCTACGCGCTCATCATGCAGCATACCTCGCTCAAATGGACGCCAGAACAAAAAGCATTATTTGATGTATACGCGCCTGATTTAGGATTTGCGTTATTGTTAAGACACTATTTAACTGATCCCCTCACGGCAACTGAATCCGATATTGCACGTGCAGCGTATAGTGGGATTCCTGACGTATTCGCCTGCTTTTGGACATTTCGTATTATGTTGGCTTGCTGGGCATGGTCAACCGCGTTGATCTTTTTAGGCATTATTTTCTTATTGAGACGTACCTTATTAGAAAAACGCTGGTTTTTGCGTACAATCTTATATTCAATCCCTATACCGTATATTGCTGCGGAAGCAGGATGGACTTTAGCAGAAGTCGGCAGACAACCATGGACCGTTCATGAATTATTACCCACTTTTTTAAGTGTATCCGCGCTCTCTACCCAAGCCGTATTCACGAGCCTTATTGGTTTCGTTATTTTTTACTGTAGCCTTTTTGCGATTGAATTATTTTTGATGTTCAAATATGCCCGTTTGGGCCCCAGTAGTCTTGGTAATGGTCGTTATGCTTTAGAACCGATAGAAGGAGATTAACTATGTTACCTCTCCCATTGTTGCAAATCATCTGGTGGTTCTTAATCGGATTGATTTTAATTATCTATGCCAGTACAGCAGGGTATGATGCAGGGTTAACTGCCTACCTTCCTTTCTTAAAAAAAGAAGAAGATAAACGAGTCGTATTAAATATCAGCGCGCCTACCTGGGATGGTAATCAAACATGGGTCGTATTCGCGGGTGGCGGATTATTCGTGGTATGGCCGATGGTCTACAGTGCCGCATTCTCAGGACTGTATTTTGCATTTATTGCTATCTTATGGACCTTATTATTGCGCCCCCCTGGCTATGATTATCGTAGCAAATTACATTCTCACCTATGGCGTCGTACATGGGATGTGTTGCTCGCCATCAGCGGTCTTGTTCCGGTCTTTTTATTTGGTGTCATTGTAGGCAATGCTTTCTTGGGGTTCCCCTTCACCATTGAACCGCATTTCTTTCAACCAATCTATCATGTGGAACTGTCTCATTTGCTCAATCCATTTGGATTATTGTGTGGGTTTATTTCGGTTTTCATGATTCTCATGCACGGGTCCAGTTACTTAGCGCGTCGCTCTGAAAACGAATTATGTGCGTTAGGTCGTCGAATGCATAAACTGTTTTTAGTGATATTAAGCCTCTTATTTACCAGCGCGGCCTTATGGGTCATTGCATTACCTGGATTTGTCTTACTGCACCAAGATGCAGACCCACTTTTATATCCTTTACAAAATACAGTGCAGTTAATACCCCATGCATGGATTGAACGATACCACCAAAATCCCCTCTGCTATTTTGCGCCGCTTGTTACCTATGCTTCATGGATGATGTCTTATATCGCGAATCAAAAGGCGCGTTTTACCTTATGTTTTTGGAGCAGTGTCTTATCGATTGCAGGCGTTATGGCGTGTGTCGGATTTGCTTTATTTCCTTTTGTATTTCCCTCTTCTTTCAATCTTAACCATAGCTTAACCGTATGGAATGCCTCCTCTGGACAATATGCATTAAATACCATGCTCTGCATTGGCGTTGTCTTATTAAGCGTGACTCTGTGGTACAAGCTATGGACCTTTAAAGTGATCTGGTCCAAACAAAAAACATTATCCGCAAAAGATGTTGCAGATAATGAGCACCTTTTTTATTAAGGAACCGATATGTTCTATATTGCTATTCTCATCCTGATCATAATTGGACTGAAAGTAAGCGTTTGGATTACGCGTGCAGTGGAAAAGCGGTATCCGGAATAAGGCTATGACACCGCCAACGCTTTCGATACTAATTCATACACATCAGATGATAAATTAGCCGTTTTCAAAATACGCGTTAACGCTGCTTTCATCATGGCTTGTCGTGCTGTATCCACTCGTTGCCAACGTAACAGCGGCATTACTAGCCGCCCAGCGACTTGGGGATTAAATGCATCCACACAGATGACATAATCTGCAATCAAAGTATACCCACGTCCTGATACATGATGAAACTGCGTTTCATTGGTACCAAAAGCCACTAATAAAGCGTATACATTATTCGGATTATGTAAATCAAATGATCGATCCTTCAGTAACTGTTTCACGCGGTCGTATGTGCCAGCTAATAACGCCGTGGCCTCATAGGTAAAGAACTTATTCAGAACCAGTGCAGGCGTTTCGGCTGTATGTAATCGTTTGATTAAGGTCAAGCGTTCTTCACACGCCACATCACGTAATGCCATCATAGCGCCCCACCTATCTGCAAAATAAGTGGTACCCTCTGCTTGACGATAGGCCAAGTGACGAAATGCTTCTGCATCTGCCGCTACCAAATACATCAATGCTAAATCACGTAATGCGCGCTCACCCACAGCGGCAGGCGTATACACAGCCAGAGGTTTTAACATATGATACCAACGTTCCCATTCTGCACGTAACGCAATCCCTAATTCTTGTTTGAAACGGATACGACACTCACTCACTTTTTCAACTCGCATAGGGGTTCGCTGTTGATTCAAATACATTTCAGACGGTGGTGTCAGTAACCGCGCTAAAAACGCTAAATCTGTCACAATACCGGGTGTCAACAGATGTTGGTATGCCTCCACTAAACAAGTAGGCACAACACGCACATGCAACTCATCTACATTATCAACCGCATGCAAAATGGCACGCGTCATATAGCGTTGGCCCGCTTCCCATTTCGCAAAGGGATCTGTTTCGTGTTTCAATAAGAAACATAATTCGTCCTCTGTATACGGATAATTCACAATCACGGGTGCTGAAAAATCTCGCAATAAAGAGGGAATAGGTGCTGCCTGTATATCAGTAAAAGTAAACGTGTGTGTTTCTTCTGTAAGCTCAAGTGTACGTTCCACTATCGGCTGTGCAGCACCGGTTTGAGCCCATAACGCAATTCTGAATGGTAAATGAAACGGTAATTTGGTTGGCTGCCCGGGTGTTGCAGGACACGATTGACGGACCGTTAAATGATAGGTTTTAGTCTGTGTATCGTATTGACTACTGACATCTAACACAGGGGTCCCCGCTTGATCATACCATCGTTTAAATTGGGTAAAATCACGCCCTGATGCATCTGCCATTGCCGCCACGAAATCATCTGTTGTGACGGCTTGCCCATCGTGTCGCTCAAAATAGACATCCATCCCCTGCCTAAAAGCTTCCTTACCAATCAGCGTCCTAATCATACGAATGACCTGGGCACCCTTACGATACACCGTATTCGTATAGAAGTTGTTGACTTCAATGTAAGATGCAGGACGAATAGGGTGCGCTGTTGGTCCTGCATCTTCCAAAAATTGCTGCGTTCTCAGCCCATTCACAGTATCAATATGCGCAACACCTTGCGAAGTCATATCTTCGGTAAATGTTTCGTCTCGGAAAACCGTTAATCCCTCTTTCAGCGTGATTTGAAACCAGTCTCGACACGTGACTCGATTACCCGTCCAATTGTGGAAATATTCGTGCCCAACCACCCCTTCAATACCTACATAATCTGTATCAATGACCCTATCTGATCGTGCTAATACATATTTAGTATTGAAAATATTCAGACCCTTATTTTCCATCGCACCCATGTTAAAATCGCTAACAGCTACGATCATATAAATAGCTAAATCGTATTCACGCCCATATTGCACTTCATCCCAACGCATCGCACGCTGCAAAGATTCTAACGCAAATCGACCTTCTTCTGGATCCGCATCATGTTCTACATACACTTTCAACGTGACTATACGCCCAGATGGTGTACGGTGCTCGCCCGTGATCGACTGAAAATCACCTGCCACTAACGCAAATAAATAAGCAGGTTTTCGTGACGGATCTTCCCAACGCACATAATGACGCCCATCACTGAGTGTTTGCTCATCCACTAAATTCCCATTCGATAAGAGTAAGGGGTAACGATCTTTGCGTGCCGTAATACTCGTGGTAAAACACGCCATCACATCAGGACGATCTAAGTAATACGTAATGCGACGAAACCCATGCGGTTCACATTGCGTGCAAAAATTAGCCCGCGAACGATACAGCCCAGACAGTTCCGTATTATCGTAAGCTGATAATCCTACCTCTGTTTCCAATTGAAAGGCATCAGGAACGTTATACACAGCCAATGTATGGGGTGTCACCTTGTAGGCCTGCTCCGCCAACACGGTTCCATTTAATGCAACAGAATATAGCTGTATCTTTTCCCCATTCAGGACTAAATCGGCAGTAGGCACTAATGGATTACGACGCATATCCAATAACGTCTTAACCCGCGTTTCCCCTTCATGTAGGTCAAAATGAAGATGCACTTTATCAATCAGAAAAGGTGGTTCTGTGTAATCTTGCAGATAAATAACGGGGCGCGTTTCAGTCATGGAGAGAGTCCTTAGTTAATTCTTACTGTTCTTTATCATAGCCAACTCCCCCCAGTCTCGCAAATGCAAACAAGCATAATCAATTTGCACCCACACCCTCATCCGCCCCTACGGGGCACCTTCTCCCACAAGCGGGAGAAGGGAATAATGAATTCGCATGGGTATAGTGTGGGTTAAAAATTCACACAAATGGTCTGGGATTGTGGATTTTCGGCTACGGAGTGAGCACTTACTGCAAAAAAAAATCACATTCCCCCCTTGAGCTATGCTTAAGCAGTGCTATAATGATCCTCGCTCGAGGGCAAATCTGATTAAGAATTGCCCATATCGAGCTTAAGTGGAATTATTAATTGATAGATGAGAAGGAGTCTTAACCTTGGACGGAATCGCTATAATGGACCAGGATATTTTAGGGATTGAAACAGAAGTGCGCCCAGCAACGCCTTCACAGCAATCTTTTGCACACAGTGTGCAATTAGCATTGCAGCGTTACTTTACGCAATTAGAAGGTGCTGAGCCTGCTGATCTCTACAACCTTGTATTGGCTGAGATGGAATTGCCTTTATTAAAAATGGTAATGCGTTACACAAACTACAACCAAAGCAAGGCGGCAAAAGTCCTAGGTTTAAGTCGCGGTACATTGCGTAAAAAGTTGGCAACCTACCGCCTCAATGAGCGACGATAGTAGGGTGCTGACTTCGCAGAAGCAGCGGCAACGCCGTGCGTTACTGAGCGTATCTGATAAAACGGGTTTGTTACCGATTGCAGAACGTTTAGTTTCGTACGGCGTTTTGTTATTAGCCAGTGGTG
>Ga0155640_1149_pt3 | contig 10803 bp, 6 predicted proteins | sample RifCSPhighO2_12_FD_107297 | JGI IMG/M metagenome (GOLD analysis project Ga0155640, IMG submission 107297) | Gammaproteobacteria bacterium RIFCSPHIGHO2_12_FULL_45_9 | reverse complement strand
TTTACCATGCGTCCCCGCAACTGCAATGGCCTGATAATCTCGCATCAGATCAGCTAATACATCCCCCCGCCGCCACAAGGGTACCCCTTGACGCACAAGCGCTGCAAATTCAGGATTTGATGCTGACACAGCACTCGAATAAATCGCTGCGTCTACAACCGGCACCTCTTCAGAATGCCCAATCCGCACCGAAATACCTAACGCCTGCAGCCGACGCGTATTGGCCCCTTCTGCCATATCTGAGCCAGAAATCCGCATACCTCGACGACATAATAGTTCGGCAACTGCACTCACCCCAATCCCGCCAATCCCTAGACAATGTACCCGTTTCACTGAAGGTACCCATAATCGCTTTTTTTCCATTCATCTCACTCTTAGTATTAACCTGCTAACTGATTGAGATTGTATCAAAAAACAGTCGAAAAAACACCAAATCCAGGACGCAAAAAATAGGCAAGCAGATAGTCTATAATTTCGGATATACATTGAGAATAGATAGAAGGGACTCTATAATATGCCAAAATCATACGATTATATTGTTGTGATGAAATTCATCGAAGTAGACTTCGCGCCTTATCGTACTAAACGAGGGGTAACGTCGCCCTCCTCGTTGCTCACCGGTTCTGACTGGAACCCGGATTTGGTCAAAGCCTATCACAACCCCAACCTTCCTGTTACACAGACTATTTACTATGAACGTACCCTATCTTCATGCAACATGTTAAGAACCCAGCCGATGCCTGAACTCGCGCTACTCACCACTCAGTCAAAATTAATGATTGTTGGCCATGGCTCCGCGGATTCTCAGCAGATAGGTGGATTTGAACAAAAGTTTTGGCTCTCAAATATTGCCATGGCCATTCGGAAGAATCTTCGGGATCCCGAGACGCAATTTACTGAAGAGCACCCCCTGCATATTACTTTATTCGCATGTCAAGGAGGAATCTCTAACACACCGAATTATGCCAAGAACTCCATGGCAGGACGGCTATTGCATGACTTAAAATCTGAAAGAGTGATAGCGGAGATTAGCGCACGTACATCCAACCTTTCAGCCTCCTCTTTATCAGAACCCCACCATGAGCAACAGATGCGGGGCTATCTAAGACTTACGGACTTCCCCGCTTCCCTTACGCTTCAGATTCAGCCTCAGTCTTTCAAGACAGCAGCGGATCTAATAATGCGCCCAGTGAACGGAGGCTATGGTAAACGATTAATTTATTGCTGGAAAAATGGCGTTGCCACAATCTATGACGCTTACGACTACAAAAACTCAGCAAACTTGGTTTTTGACACTGGGTTTGATATGCAAAAAGAGGCGGCCATCGAAACCATCCTGGATCAAGCCGCCACCTTGGAGGGGGAAGTACAAGCTGTCAATAAAAAGTTTATAGGGTTGTTAACAATGGTGTCTCACTTAGAACATACGCGCTCCTCTTCAGAGATGATACAGATTTTGCAAGCAGCCTTGAATAATCCTCTGTCTGCTGTCAACCAACATACGTCGCCCATGCCTTCTATGCACGGAGGCGAAACTAACACCTCAAAACCTGTGCAAAATTTGATCCAAGCACTCAGAACGAATACCCCAATCGCACGCTTGCAATAGTTTCATAGAAATTGAAAACGCACTATCTTGACGATGGGGTCCACTTTACAGGCACAGGAAACGTGTTGTGAATTATTTCAGCGTGCCTTAAAAAAAGTCAAAAGAAAAACGCGTTTATGGCGTAAGATACAAGGGGTATTTACGGAGTATTTTGTTTTATCTTGGACTGCCTTGTATGAAGCTATTGCGCATGGACTTAACAGAAGCACCTTGGGTGCAAACACATCATAAGCTGACAGCAGGGATGAGCATGCGAACGGAATCGCAAGACAAAGGGGTATGCTGGCGGTTTTACTGGGTAAACAATAGTGATAAATAAAGACTGAAAATATGTCAGGGGCGGTTGTTGGTTCAAATTAATGCGGTCGTCATGCTCCACTTACCAGGCTTACAGCGGGAACTGCTGCGCTTGCAATAGTTTTATGGCATTCAGCAAGGAATAATGCTCGAGCCATCTGTTGCAAAAAAACACCGGGCTAGCTACCATGAGCAGCTTCATTGTTCTTTCTATAGGATTAAGCCCATGACCGCCTTTCGCAGCCATACGTGTCAGCATATTACCACCGCCTTGATTGACCACACTGTCACACTTGCCGGATGGGTACACCGGTCACGCGACCATGGCGGACTCCTGTTTATTGATCTCCGAGATGGCTATGGCCTGGTACAATTGGTATTTGCCCCTGAGGCTAAAACCGCCTTCACCACTGCGGAAAAATTACGCTCTGAATACGTCATCCAAGCCACCGGCACTGTTCGTGCCAGACCGGAAGGCACTGAGAATGCGCACCTCGCATCAGGACAAGTCGAAATTGTCGTCACTGAGCTCACCATTTTAAATGAATCAGTCCCCTTACCCTTTCAGCTGGATGATGCGCATTTATCAGAAACCGTCCGTCTTGAGAATCGCGTATTAGATTTGCGACGACCCGAAATGGCTCAAAAACTGAAAACTCGGGCTGCACTCGTCCGCTTTGTCCGGCGCTTTTTAGATGATCATCAGTTCTTAGATATTGAAACTCCCTTCTTAACCAAGTCGACGCCGGAAGGCGCGCGTGATTACTTAGTCCCCAGCCGTACCCATCCTGGTGAATTTTTCGCGCTACCTCAATCGCCCCAGATTTTTAAGCAACTCCTGATGATGGCCGGGTTTGAGCGCTATTATCAGGTGGTACGCTGTTTCCGAGATGAAGACTTACGCGCAGACCGACAACCTGAATTTACCCAGCTTGATATTGAAATGTCATTCATCCAACAAGCCGATATTCAAAGCTTGATGGAAGAAATGTTACACGGCTTATTCAAGACCGTATTACACATTGAATTACCTCATCCATTTCCACGTATGTCGTATCAAGAAGCCATGGAAAAATATGGTGTCGACAAACCCGACTTGCGCATTCCTTTACAATTAACTGAAATTAAAGATTTGCTCGCCACAGTTGAGTTTAAAGTGTTCCGCGAAGTGGCTCACAATCCCAAGGGGCGCATTGCCGTATTGCGTGTACCACAAGGTGGCGAAAAATTATCACGCAAGATGATTGATGATTACACGGCATTTGTAGCGCAATATGGCGCTAGAGGACTGGCATACATTAAGATTAATGACTTATCGCAAGGCATGAATGGCCTACAATCCCCTATTCTCAAGTTTTTACCAGAAGCGGTGGTGATGGCTATTTTGAAACGCACCCATGCACAAACGGGTGATTTATTATTCTTTGGTGCAGACCAAGCTAAGATTGTGAATGATGCCCTAGGTGCTTTGCGTATTCGGATAGGACATGATTTGGAACTGGTAGAAGCGGGCTTCCGGCCGGTGTGGGTATTAGATTTCCCGATGTTTGAGGAAGCGGAAGATGGGTCATGGCAAGCTATGCATCATCCGTTCACTTCACCGAAAAATTTAGATCCTGCAGCACTCAAGACAGATCCAGGAAGTGCCCTGGCGCAGGCATATGACTGTGTATTAAACGGTTTTGAAATTGGTGGCGGTTCTATTCGTATTGCAGAAGCGAGTTTGCAACAGGCTGTATTTGATTTATTAGGCATTGATGCAGAGCGTGCACAAGCGAAATTCGGACATTTGCTGAAGAATTTGGGGTTAGGGTGCCCACCGCATGGTGGCATTGCCTTTGGGATTGATCGTATTGCGATGTTGATGACACACTCTACCTCTATCCGGGATGTCATTGCGTTTCCGAAAACGCAAACAGCGCACTGTCCTTTAACCAATGCACCATCTGAAGTGGCGCCAGAGCAATTACGTGAGTTACGATTAAAAGTAATGGGGAAATAAACATGGCTGGACATAGTAAATGGGCTAATATTAAGCACACCAAGGGTAAAGCAGACGCCCAGCGTGGCAAGATATTTACAAAAATTATTCGTGAAATCACAGCTGCTGCGCGCATCGGTGGTGGGGACGTAAGCGCCAATCCCCGTTTACGTGCCGTCGTTGAAAAAGCACAAAGCCAGAATATGCCAAAAGACACTGTCCAACGTGCTATTTCACGCGGCGCAGGTAATGAGGCTGCCGATGATATGCATAATATTCGATATGAAGGATATGGTCCCGGTGGTGTCGCTGTGATGGTGGATTGTTTAACTGATAACCGCAATCGCACCGTAGCAGAAGTTCGTCATGCGTTTACCAAATGCGGCGGCAATCTAGGGACCGATGGCTCTGTCAGTTATCTCTTCACAGAAACCGGAGTCTTGACCTTTGAACCTGGCGCTTCTGAAGAAAAAATCATGGAAATCGCCTTGGAAGCGGGCGCCAATGATATCGTGACCAATGAAGATGGCTCTATTGATGTGTTTGTTGCCCCAAACGATTTCGAACCTGTACGAGATGCGCTCAAATCTGCGGGCTTGATACCCGTTCATGCTGAAATTACGCAATGGGCCGCAACAGATGTCGACATCACAGACCTCGAACTAGCCACTCACATGCTGAAGTTAACCGATATGCTAGAAGACTTAGACGATGTACAAAATGTCTATTCCAATGCGGCAATTCCAGATGAAATCTTGGAAAAATTAAGCTAAATGGGGATTCGAATTAAATCTTAAGACAACATGAGATGCGCCACGTATCTTGCTAACTGCTCCTAACTCCCCCAAAATGAGGTATTTTTGATCAACTGCGCTCATCGGGATGGATACCGCGCATAAAACGCGGTACGTCAAAAAACCGCAAATTGATTTTGAATGGGTATTACCCTTTATGTTAGGTAGAACAGTATATGCACCATAACCACGTCCCACAGAAACGCATGCGTAAGCAACGTCGAGAGATGATCATTAACGATACGGCATCCAGCAAAACGTTTCGCATCACATTTGACCCCACCTTTCGCACAATCATCGACTTAGAAGCCTTCCTAACCCAACCGGAATACCTTACATTCCTGAACCATTTTCCTCCTGTCAGTCGCAACTGGAAAACCGAAACCTGGTCTTATATCCTGTTTACTGCATTAGCTGAATACCAACATCATCATTTGAAGCATCCCCATACGCCCAACGTCCATGACGAAACGATTGCAGATTATCTCGCGCTCTTAGAAAGGCTCACGCCTGGTATCCGCACACTCGAAACATTGATCAATCGTACAGACTGTACACTAGAAACCTGGAAGGCATATTTAACCACCTACCTCGCTCAATGCAACGAACACTTAATAGACCATCGTACGCTATACGCTTGGATTGAAAGGGCCACACAAAGCGATCTCATCCCCGCATTCGGTCAATTCATTGCAAGACATTGCTTACTCTTGTTAACGTACTGCCAAGAAGGAATTGAAACCTACTTACGTTTCAACGTTCCTTATGCAGAAAGAGTCCGAACCCATCCCGCACTGCAAATATTATCCGACGCATATTATGCCATCGAGCTCAAAAGCTTTTCACTCTACGGCATGCGTTATGTAGACCTACACACCCCCTTATCACCGCATGTACTCACCAGCACTTCTCCCGATACAGAACGCTGGCTCTCTCTGAAACCGTATATTTCAGATTTAAATGCATTACCAGAAGTCCATGAAGCACTCTCTTTTCTGACACAAGGCCGTATCCAACCTCTGCCCCATGGTGCTTATCCTCTCTTCATTTTCCTGGGGAATGCTATCGAATTAGGTACACTGGTCCCACTCCGACTCACCTCATCCTTAAGCGTATTTTTAATCGACCTCATGACCTGTGGCCAACTATCCTTTTTGTCTGCAATAGAACAGACATTGAGTCAAGCACATCAACAGCTCTCGCCACTCACCTGTGCAAAACAGGTCTGTTATCGCCGTTATACAGCAGAACATGCCGTCCTGGAAGTGATGCACCAACATATCAACAGTCTTTACGATACCCTATGTAATCAGATTACCGGTACCAAGCTCGCAAAAACGGTGCGTTATACCCTTCACGAACTCACACACAATATCTTATACACTGTCACAGACCCGTGGGACATGCTCAAAATATACGGCCAAGCAGCACGCCTTGCCAAACAAACCCGTATCTTGGAACAACTCCGTCGGACGCTTCAAAATCAACACAATCATATTTTGACAGACTTAGCGCAAAAGTGTCGCACCCTTCCATCAACAGACATATTAACATCCGGATTACTACCCAACACACCGGCACTGCGTTGGTCTGCCATGGTGAACGCACCGTTCAATCAATTTCACACGCTGTTAGATTTTGTAGACGAAATTGTCGCGGGTTTGATGACCTTATTGATTAACCCCATGTTTCGAAAATCGCCCGAAGTGGCAATACCATATTTTATGTTATCCCAAATTTCTCTGGTAACCCTATTAGTCTATGGCAATCAACCACCCACCGTCCTGATACCTTTTTATGAGATACCCGCTTGGATTAGCCTGAAATTTACAGGTGTATCAGTTGACGAGACGATTGCCAGTCAATTCATTGCGGTCTTTATGATGTGGAAACTTTCATTTTTTACAACAGAAGCAATGATCAATCTGGTACAGGGTGAATGGGGTTTATTACGTAAGATTTTCCATCAACCCGAAACAATCTTATTAGGGCTCATGGTATTAATCACTGCAGGGTCTACTTTGCAGTTTATTCCGGCATTACCAACCTATGTTACACTGGGCTCTCTCTCACTCCCGAATCCTTATACGGCCCTATTAACCTTCTTTGCAGAAGAATCAAGACGCGCTTCCCAAAACGGCACCGCCCCTTTCACAGCATTAGAACTGGCGTTTCTTGGACTCAAGTTTTTTATTCTCGGCTATTTTTTATTATCAGGTGCTCACAAACCCAAACGTATTCCATTCGAAACAGAACGATTCTATCGCACCGTTCAAAGCGCACAATGCACAGAAACTGCCGTTGAAATCGCGCTCAGCGCACAGCAAATCGAACAAGTACCCGACAAAACAGATGAACTCTTTGTAACCTGGCAGCAAAGACTATTCCAAACCATGAGAAGAGAGCGGTCTACAGAATCAACCTTGTGTTTGATACCGAACCCCTCTCGTGCTACTGCCTTATCACATACGCATCATGCACTCATGGAATTAGTCACCCAGATACGATGGATTGAATTACTCAAGTTATCTTTAACACGCGAACAAGCAGCCCATATCAGTGACGCCTTGCTAGAACGTGCAGCATGCTATAATCAAGCAGTGCTCGCAATCGGCAGACTCGACAAACTGATCCAGATAGAACCGCTCTTTACCAGTTTTTATAATCGGCATTATCATTTAGGAACAACTGTACTGTATCAGTGTATCAGCCTCTATCCTTTATTACCGCTAACACTGTTATGGCGCTCTGCCCTCAAAAAATTAGCGCGTACAAAAACATTTTCTTCTCTCACGCTGTGCCATCAAATCGACAAAGGTAATGCCACTTTTACCGCGTTGGCATACCAGCTCTTAGCCATGATCAACTTGACACTGCAAGCATTGGCACTTGCGTATTGGTCTTTATGCACAACCCTTCTGGCACCTATCATATCCGGTAACAACCGCTTACATACCTACTTAAATCGTCTGAATTGTACAACCGCGAATCTCACACAGCCACTCCACCCCCATTATGTACACGCTGCAGATATCGCTCGCACAAATGACGAAGCCTTAGTCCCCACAACAGTACACTTACTCACCCAACTGAAGCATGATACACCTGATTATTTCGAACAAACTGCCCTAGCCATTGACCAGCAAATCGTCTTAGTTTATCGCAATGCATCACCCGACGAACAAAAAGTGTTAACTAAACTCGTAGAAATGGTGCACCATCAAACTGAACCCACACAAGCACTGGCCTTCTTTACACAACATCCTGGGTTGGCAGCAGAATTCCCTGAACTGTTTGCAGAAATTCAACATCGCGTTCCACCCCCTTCTGTGTCATCTGCTGGAGCCAACAGCTGCCATCCGCGCGAAAGCTTCCAAGACTATTCCGAACAGCAGAGCACACCGCGCACCAGCCTATACATTGATACACCCGCACACGTGCCCGTAGACGATTCAAACGACTATAGTGCGTTTGTTTAAAAGGGACTGGTTGCGAACCAAGAAGCCTTGTGCTACAACCTAGAGCGATGACAAGAACACATAGGGAAATCTATTGTTATGACCACCTACGATCCTGTTTACAATCCCAAGTCTGTTGAAACAGCCGCACAGGCATTTTGGACACAACAGCGCGCTTTTGAAACGACAGAAGATCTGGGGCGCGAAAAGTTCTATTGTTTATCCATGTTACCGTACCCCAGTGGCGACTTGCACATGGGCCACGTACGCAACTATACCATTGGTGATGTCATCACCCGTTATCAGCGTATGCAAGGCAAAAACGTGCTACAACCGATGGGCTGGGATGCCTTTGGACTGCCTGCTGAAAATGCAGCAATCAAGCATGGATTACCCCCCGCTGATTGGACCTTCAAAAATATTGAACGAATGCGATTGCAGCTTCAAGAGATGGGCTTTGCCATTGACTGGAACCGTGAAGTCACTACCTGTTTACCAGAATATTACCGATGGGAACAATGGTTGTTCGTGAAACTGTATGAAAAAGGGCTAGCGTATAAACGGCGTTCGATTGTCAACTGGGATCCGGTGGACCAAACAGTACTTGCCAATGAACAAGTAGTGGATGGCCGTGGTTGGCGATCGGGCGCCTTGGTTGAACGTCGTGAAATTGAACAATGGTTTTTTAAAATTACTGCCTATGCAGAAGAATTATTGCAAGACCTCGACACCCTCACGGGTTGGCCAGAGGCCGTCATCACCATGCAACGGAATTGGATTGGCCGTTCTGAAGGCGTTGAGATTCAATTTACCGTAGAGGACCATGCTGAACCGCTGATCATCTTCACCACACGACCTGATACCTTAGCAGGCGTCACCTATCTCGGTATCGCGTTGGAGCATCCCTTAGCGATCCAAGCGGCTGCCAGTGACTCACACATTGCCACTTTCTTAGCAACGGCACGCCAAACCTCGGTTGCAGAAGCCGATCTCTCCACGCAAGAGAAACGGGCGATTTTTTCAGGATTGCATGCGATTCATCCCTTAACGAAAGCGCGCGTACCGATTTGGATCACTAATTTTGTCTTGATGGAATACGGGAGTGGCGCTGTCATGGCAGTGCCTGCACATGATGAACGCGACCATTTTGTGGCAACCCAGTATCAACTCCCTATTCGGCCCGTCATTCAACCTGCACAAGACTGGAATTTTGATAAAAAAGCCTATACGGGTGAAGGTACTTTAATAGATTCTGGCCCATTCACTGGGCTTTCTAGTGCAGAGGCCCGCAGTCACATTGCCAAATGGGTAGAATCTTTGCAGATCGGCACACGTCGAATCAATTATCGGTTACGCGATTGGGGAATTTCTCGTCAACGGTATTGGGGCACGCCCATTCCCATGATTTATTGCGAGGCCTGCGGCACGGTCCCTGTACCGCTGCACGATTTACCGGTCAAACTACCATTAGATATTGTACCAACGGGTCAGGGTTCTCCCTTGGCAACGCATACCGCTTTTTGTCATACGACCTGTCCTGTCTGTGGAAAAGCCGCGAGACGCGAGACAGACACCATGGATACGTTCGTAGAATCTTCTTGGTATTACGCGCGTTATGCATGCCCCAATGCGGCGACGCACATGTTAGATGATCGCGCCAAGTACTGGACACCCGTCGATCAGTACATTGGCGGTGTTGAACATGCAGTCATGCATTTGCTGTATGCACGGTTCTTTCATAAGGTCTTACGAGATGAAGGCTTATTGAATTCCAATGAACCTTTTACGCGGTTACTCACGCAAGGCATGGTGTTAAAAGATGGCGCCAAGATGTCAAAATCTAAAGGCAATGTGGTTGCCCCTCAAGCCTTAATTCAACAATATGGTGCGGATACCGTCCGTTTCTTTATGATTTTTACAGCACCACCTGAACAATCACTAGAATGGTCTGACAGTGGCATGGAAGGTGCTTCACGCTTTCTAAAACGCGTATGGGCATTTGCCATGCAACATGCGAATTCGCTCATCGCCCATAACCAAGCCGATGGCTTACCCATTCATCCGACTGAACCTGCACTGCAGACGATACGGCAAGCAATGCACTGCATTTTACAACAAGCGTATTATGATATGGAACGCCTGCAATTTAACACAGTCGCCTCTGCGGCCATGAAATTATTCAATGTGTTAAGTGACATGACACTGGATCAACCCCAAGCAATTGGTGTGGCAGCTGAAGGGATATCCTGTCTGTTACGGCTATTATTTCCCATCACACCCCATATTACACACGTCTTGTGGCAGCATTTACAATGTGGTGACGATATCGTGAAAGCGGGATGGCCACTGCCCGATCACCGCGCTTTACAAACGGATACATGCCGTTACGTTGTGCAAATCAATGGAAAATTACGCGGCGAATTGCAAATGTCCAAAGATGCCACGGCAAAAGACTTAGAAGCTGCCGCTAAACAAGATGCCAAAATCAGCGCTCACCTAGCCGATAAACCCATTAAGAAAGTGATCTTTGTGCCAGGGAAGTTGCTGAATTTGGTGGTGTGAGAATCTCACAGAACCATTTGTCTCAAACCCCAAAACCGTTTAAGATTTGGCACGGCGTTTCATACCACTATGTTAGGATACCCTTATATGTTTTCATGGAAA
>Ga0155640_1006_pt3 | contig 10804 bp, 10 predicted proteins | sample RifCSPhighO2_12_FD_107297 | JGI IMG/M metagenome (GOLD analysis project Ga0155640, IMG submission 107297) | Gammaproteobacteria bacterium RIFCSPHIGHO2_12_FULL_45_9 | reverse complement strand
TCTAAGCTGCTTTTACTTAAATTTTACCTATGACAGGCATTTTTTAACCCATTTTTAGAGGTGCCCTTAAGTATAGACTCTCTTTGCTTTTCTAATGCCCAGATAACATGCTCGCGGACTAAGTTAGATGAATGATTTTCGCGCTGTTGTAGTGCGGTAACGATGGCTGCGTTGTAAGGTGCATTACCTAGTGCGACGGCAATATTGCGTAGCCAGCAGTCATAACCGATGCGACGAATCGCAGAACCCATTGTTTTGTTTAGAAACTCTTCCTCTGTCCAGGCGAAGAGATCCAGTAATTGCGGGCCATCCAGTTGGTGCCGGGGGTAAAAATTCTTTTCGTGTGTGAAGTTAGCAAAACGGTTCCAAGGGCAGAATAATTGACAGTCATCGCAGCCATAAATGCGATTACCCATCAGTGGTCGCAATTCAATGGGTATTGAGCCGCGTAACTCAATAGTTAGGTACGAAATACATCGCTTAGCATCGAGTTGATAGGGGGCAACAATGGCCTGAGTAGGGCATACTTGAAGGCATGTCGTACACGTGCCGCAGTGGTTTGTTGCTGGTTCATCAATAGGTAGTGGAATGTCAGTATAAATCTCGCCGAGAAAAAACCATGAGCCTGCTTTTCTATTGATAAGATTAGTGTGTTTGCCTATCCAGCCTAGACCAGATTTTTCAGCAAGTGGCTTTTCCAACACAGGCGCGCTATCACAAAATGCTCGATAACCCAGGTTACCTGTTGCAGTAGATATTTTCTCCGCTAGTTGTGCTAAGCGTTTACGTATTTGTTTGTGGTAATCCCGGCCTAGCGCGTAGCGAGAAACATAGCCTTGTTGCGGCTGTTCGAGGAGCTGTTTGGCTTCCACTGCGGGTGGCAGGTAGTCCATGCGTGTGGAGATAATGCGTAGCGTTCCAGGAATTAACTCCTGAGGTCGCGCGCGTTTATTGCCGTGTTGCTGCATGTAGTGCATTTCGCCATGGAAGCCTTTTGCTAGCCAGACGAGAAAGCGTTCTTCATACTGCGAAAGGTCGGTATCGGCAATGCCAACTTGTTGAAAACCTAATTCTTTCCCCCAGGTTTTGATTTGTGTGGCTAGTTGCATTACATTCATAGATAGGTTATTCCTCAACGCGAAGTTTATAACATTTTTTACCAGGAAGGTAATATATGCCCAATATTCCTCTAGCTATTTACCAAGTAGCACAAATCCGTGAGCTTGAACGCTTGGCGCAGAAGCGGTTTGGTATTGCTGCTGATGTGATGATGCAGCGTGCTGGAAAGGCGGCATTAGAATGTTTGGTGCGACGCTGGCCGCATGCAAAGAGTATCGCGGTGTTTTGCGGCAAGGGGAATAATGGGGGCGATGGTTACGTATTGGCGCGATTGGCGGCAGAGCGAGGATTGCAGGTAACTGTGTGGCAAGTGGGAGGGGGGGGAGCCTTGCATGGCGGGGCCCAGCAAGCATTTGCTGCTTGCCAACAAGCTAACGTTCTTCTGTGTACCTTCAATAAATCTGAACAGTTCGCACTAGTTGATGTGATCGTGGACGCGATGTGTGGCATTGGGTTGAGTGGCAAGGTACGTGGTGATGTATTGCAAGCTATCGAGATGATAGAACAAGCGGGTATTCCTATTTTAGCTATAGATATTCCATCTGGTATCGATGCCGATAATGGCCAGGTGTTAGGTAAAGCGATTAAAGCGACACAAACGATTACTTTTATTGGGTTGAAGTTAGGTCTTCTGACGGGCAGGGGCGTGGCCTATGCGGGTGAGGTGGTTTGCCATAGTCTACAGTTGCCAGCAGAACTATTTTCTCAAGTTTTACCCATTGCAGAAAAGACCACGATTGCTTATTTTGGCAGCTGTTTAGCGCCGCGGCCTCGTGATTGGCATAAGGGGCAGTCAGGACATGTATTAATTATTGGCGGGGATTATGGTTTCCAAGGTGCTCCATTATTAGCAGCAAAAGCGGCATTACGTGTGGGAGCGGGGCTGGTGAGTGTGGCGACACGCGTAGAGCATGCTCGTTGTTTAAACGTGATGACGCCAGAAATCATGGTGCATGGAGTGAGCGCGGCGAAAGAACTCACCACGCTAATGGACGATGCCGATGTGATTGTGCTAGGTCCTGGGTTGGGTCGTAGTGCATGGTCTCGGGAGTGTTGGGAGGTAGCGATTCATGCTAAAACACCTTTAGTAGTGGATGCCGATGGGCTGAATTTATTGGCTGAGTTCCCACAAACACGGGCGGATTGGGTATTAACCCCGCACCCTGGCGAAGCGGGCCGTCTGTTGCGGAAAACATCTCAAGATATCCAAGATGATCGCCTCAATGCATTGTTTGCTATGCAGAAACGTTATGGCGGTTTTTGTATCTTAAAAGGGGCCGGAAGTCTGATTCTTTCTCCAGGGAAAATCCCGGTATTATGTGATAAAGGTAACCCTGGGATGGCGACTGCTGGCATGGGTGATATGTTGAGTGGGGTTTTGGGTGGTTTGGTCGCCCAGGGTTTGCCTTTGGTTAACGCTGCACCGCTGGGGGTCTATTTGCATGCCATTGCTGGTGATCTAGCCGCGGCGGGAGAAGAGCGCGGGCTAATTGCAACAGACCTTTTGCCTTATCTTAGGCAATTGAGTAATAATCCTGACCATGTTTGATTATTTTCTTCCGGATGAACAGGCGACATTGACGGTGGGTGCGAGCCTGGCTGCCGCTATTCAACAGCCAGGCATAGTGATTTTTTTATTAGGCCCATTAGGCGCAGGTAAAACAACTTTTAGCCGTGGTTTTTTGCGTGGCTTAGGCTATCAGGGTAAGGTGAAAAGCCCTACTTATACCTTGGTAGAGCCTTATCAAGCAGGGTTTCATAAAGTCTATCATTTTGATTTTTATCGGCTTAATGATCCAGAAGAACTAATTCACATTGGGATCCAGGATTACTTTTCCTCAACAACTATTTGTTTGATAGAGTGGCCAGATAAAGGATCAGGGTTTTTACCTTTGCCAGATATTATTTGTCGCCTTGAAGTGGCAAACTCGGGCCGACAGTTGCAGTTAGGCCCAGGTTCATTGTTAGGAGAGGGAGTGTTAGATAGGTTTGTTGCGCTATACTTACGAGTGTAGTCAGACTGTGGTAGATAAATGGACTAAGGAGGGGGTATGCCGATCATATTTTATCCTCAAGAAGAGGATGTGAATCAAAAAAGCACTATTGACGAGAGGCTGGAAATGCTCGCTGAGGCAGCGCAACGTTATAAAGCGGTGATTATGGATCTGGCAGCAAAGGCTGAAGCGAATCCAACAGAAAAGAAGAAAGGTTTTATACCTAGTGAAATGGCGGCTGCTTACAATTGGGATGCGATCGCGAGGTTATTGCGCGAGATCCGCGAAATGCCGGAGAATGTCGCAACCAATAAAAGTGCAAAAGCAGATAAATTGGCAAAGTTGGCAGAGATATATGAAGTGCTGCGGGCGGCAAAAATGCCTAAACTAGAAGCAGTACGTCTTGCTTTGATTAATGAAGCTAATCAAGTTCGCGGTGGTGCTGCACAAGTAGCCTAGCGATTTTTTTGGTGGTTAGCCAGAGTGTAATGAACTACGCAGTTTATCCATGGCATTTTTTTCTAGCTGTCGCACTCGTTCTGCAGAAATTTGATATTTATCGGCTAATTCTTGTAACGTCATTTTATTTTCATTTAACCAGCGGCCGCGTAAAATATCTTGGCTGCGTTCGTCTAATTGAAGCATAGCATGGTGCATGGCATCCGCAGACTGTCCAGACCAATCAGCATGCTCAAGTTGTTCAGCTGGGTTAGCATGATGATCTTCTAAAAAAGCAGCTGGGGTTAGGTGGTGGTCGTCATCATCGGCATCACTGTGGCCATCATAAGCGGCATCTGTCGCAGAGAGTCGCATTTCCATTTCTCGTACTGCTTCTGCTTTAACACCTAAATCACTTGCCACGCCATGCACTTCCTCGTCTGTCATCCAACCTAAGTGCTTTTTGAGGTGGCGCAAGTTGAAGAATAATTTACGCTGGGTTTTGGTAGTAGCTACTTTCACAATACGCCAGTTGCGTAATACAAACTCATGGATCTCGGCTTTAATCCAGTGCATAGCAAAAGTCACTAGCCGTGTGCCTTGCTGGGGGTTGAAGCGTTTAACGGCTTTCATAAGGCCAATATTGCCCTCTTGGATGAGATCGGCTAAGGGCAGGCCATAACCGAGATACCCCTTGGCAACGCGAACTACGTAGCGTAGGTGGGGGAGGATCAAGTGCTTAGCCGCATCAAGGTCATTCTGGGCTGTTAGCTGCATGGCTAATTTATGCTCTTCTTCTTGGCTTAAGATGGGAATTTGATTGGCATAGGCTATGTAGGCATCTAAGCTGCTGATTGGTAAGCGAATATTGATTTTCTGTAAGTCGGTATTCGTCATATTTTTCATAGTCCTAGGAAGTGGTAAGCTTATTTTAGCACTCTATCTCTGAGAGTGCTAACTATTTTGAGTATAGTGCAGGTTCGCCAATGAGTGCATCGACAAACTCATCAACCTGAAACGGTCGCAGATCATCAATTCCTTCACCCACGCCAATAAACCGTAGTGGCAGATGGGTTTGTTTGGCGATAGCGAAAATAATGCCCCCTTTTGCTGTGCCATCTAGTTTGGTGAGAGCTAGCCCAGTAAGCCCAATGGCCTCATGAAATTGTTTCACTTGGGTTAACGCATTCTGGCCAGTAGTGGCGTCTAACACTAATAGCGTTTCGTGCGGGGCGGTGGGGTCGATTTTACTTAAGACGCGCTTTACTTTTTGTAACTCGGCCATTAATCCCGACTGAGTGTGCAAGCGCCCTGCGGTATCAGCGATTAATATATCGACGCTTCGGGCCTTAGCCGCTGCTAAGGCATCATAGACGACGGCTGCCGAGTCTGCACCAGATTGCTGGGCGATGACAGGTATATGATTGCGCTCACCCCATATTTGTAATTGCTCAACGGCGGCAGCACGGAAAGTATCTCCTGCGGCTAACATCACACTTTTACCTGATTGTTGTAAAAAGTGGGCCATTTTGCCAATGGTAGTGGTTTTACCTGAACCATTGACGCCCACGACTAATAGGACAAAAGGTTTTTTTTCTGGTGCTATAGCCAGTGCTGTTTCACATGGGCGTAGGATAGCTTTCATTTCATCTTGCAGTGTATTTAAGGCAGCCTCTGCATCAGCTAACTCTTTGCGTGCTAGTTTCTGGGTGAGTGATTGAATCAATTGCTGTGTTGTCTCAATACCGACATCGGCTGAGAGCAGTATGGCTTCTATTTGCTCAAGCAAGTCGGTGTCTAAGTGCTTTTTACCGAGGAATAGGTTGGCAATGCCGGTAGTAAGATTCGCTCGGGTTTTGGACAATCCTTGCTTGAGACGGGTAAAAAAGCCAGTGGACTCTTGGGTGACGGGTTCTGTTATTATTTCCTCCGCGGACTTGCGTTTAAATATCTTTAGCATGGGTGTGCTCTTGTGCTGGCCATTTATTGGAAGTGAATAGTAACATATTATGAAGACTAATCGAAAATGGCCACGCCGTGGCCATTTCGCTGGTCTAAGGACGATACCTATCGCACATCTTTGTGCGGATTTCCTACCATCTTGGCTGGTACGACTAACTTATCAAACTCTTCCGCATCAATAAATCCGCTAGCAATAGCTGCTTCACGCAAAGTGGTTTCTTCATCGAGCGCTTTATGTGCAATAGCAGAGGCTTTATCATAACCAATCACTGGACTCAAAGCAGTTACCAACATCAACGATTCATCAACATATTGACTGATTTTTTTTTCATTAAGTGTAATTCCTTCAATACTGAAAATACGTAGCTTTTCACAAGCATCGCCTAGAATCACGGCTGAATGCAGTACATTTTTAATAATAATGGGGCGCATGGCATTTAATTCAAAGTTACCTTGTGAACCAGCGAATGCAATGGCAAGGTCATTGCCAAACACTTGAATGCAGACCATGACCATAGCCTCTTCCTGTGTAGGATTCACTTTGCCAGGCATGATGGATGATCCAGGTTCATTGGATGGCAAATCTAATTCATGAAATCCGGCGCGTGGTCCACAGCTTAGCCAACGAATATCATTTGCTATTTTCATTAGCGCGACTGCGAGTGCACGTAGTGCGGCACTAGCTGTGACCATGGCATCGAGCGAACCTTGCGCGGCAAACTTATTGGGCGCAGTAATAAATGGCTGGCCAGTTAATTTGGCAATTTCGGTGGCAATGTCAACCCCAAAATGCGCGTCGGCGTTAATGCCTGTTCCTACCGCTGTGCCGCCAGCAGCTAGTTTGTATAACCCTTGCATGGAGTGGCGAATCAAGTCGAGTGCGTCATGTAGCTGTGTGGTATAACCAGACCATTCTTGGCCTACGGTTAATGGCGTGGCGTCTTGCAAATGGGTACGGCCGATTTTAACGACATCGACCCAAGCTTTAGCTTTTTTCTCCATCACACAAATCAAGGCTTCAACATTAGGAATAAGGTGATGGCTCAATTCCAACACTGTAGCGATATGCATGGCAGTTGGAAACGTATCGTTAGAGGATTGCGACATATTAACATCGTCATTCGGATGGATGGGTTTTTTACTACCTAATTTTCCTCCAGCCATTTGAATGGCGCGATTGGCTATGACTTCATTTACATTCATATTCGATTGCGTGCCGGAACCTGTTTGCCAGACGAATAGGGGAAATTCATTGTCTAATTTTCCTTTAATCACTTCATTAGCAGCGCGGATAATTAATTCCGTTTTTACTTCAGGAAGGTTGCCTAGTTTATGATTGACGATGGCTGCCGCTTTTTTCACATAACCGTAGGCATGATAGAGGGCTGCAGGCATATGGTCATCGCCGATAGAAAAATGAATGAGGGAGCGTTGTGTTTGTGCTCCCCATAAACGCTCAGCTGGAACTTTGACTTGACCCATGGAGTCGGTTTCGATGCGGTATTTGCCTTTATCGACAAGCTCGCCGGGTTGATGGTGGCCGTTCTTAAGTTCTGTGTCGGTAGTGTGCGGCATGTATTTATCCTTTAATCTCTGGGTACTCTGGTTGCCACATTGCTTCCTCGACACGTTCAATCACATTATCGAGTTTGACCTGTGCTAACCCTTCTTCCATTGCAGTTTTTGCCACGGCTACGGCGACTGTTGCAGAAACCGTGCGTAAGTTTTCGACTTGCGGTAACAATGAAGCACCAGGTTGCTCTGGATCAACCAGGCTAGCAACGGCATTAGCTGCAGCGACAAACATTTTGTTGCTGATTTTCTTAGCGCGGCAGATAACGGCACCTAATCCTAGTCCGGGATATAGCAATGCATTATTAGCTTGACCGATAATGTATGTTGTCCCTTTGTAGGTCACTGGGCTAAATGGGCTGCCAGTGGCGATTAATGCTTGACCGTTTGTCCATGCAACTAAATGAGTAGGTGTCGCTTCGGCCAACTCCGTGGGATTTGACAATGGGAAAATGATGGGACGTTTGGTGTGAGTTGCCATGTCTCTCACTAATTCTTCAGTAAATGCACCTGTTTTAGTTGATGTGCCAATGAGTATTGTTGGATGCACTTCACGTATGACATCTGCCAAAGTGATTTCTTTTCGCAACCCGCCATGCTTCCAGCCTTTTGTCTCGCTGACAGGGCGTGCATAAGGCACTTGATAGTCTAGCAGTGATTTACTCATATCACTGGTCAATAATCCTTGTTTATCCACGCACCAGATTTGTCGAGTAGCCCGCTCTTGTCTAAGACCGGCATGCATCATTTGATCGCGGATTTGGTCAGCGATACCTATACCGGCAGTACCAGAGCCAAAAATCACAATACGATGTTCTTTGAATGGAATCTTAGTTAATGGCACAGCAGATAATAGCGCTGCAAGAGCAATAGCGCCGGTACCTTGCATATCATCATTGAAAGTGCAGAATTTATCGCGGTATTTTTCTAAGATACGTCGGCCATTGCTCGGACCAAAATCTTCCCAATGTAATAGCGCATGGGGGAAGAATTTCTTAGCCGCTTTTACATAGACATCAATGAACGCATCATAGCGCTCACCGCGTACACGTGCATGACGGCAGCCTAGATACAGCGGATCGTTGAGCAAACTTTCACGATTAGTACCGACATCGAGCATGACAGGAATAACGCGTTTAGGGCTAATGCCTGCTGCAGCGGTATAGACAGCGAGCTTACCAATGGCAATATCAATGCCACCTACTCCCCAGTCACCGATACCTAAAATTTCTTCAGCATCCGTCGCAACAATTAAATCGACATCGTTAGGCCCAAAACCTAGATTTTTAAACGAGGCTTCAATTTGCGCAGGATGTTCGATGGAGAGATACACGCCGCGTGGACGACGGTTGACGTGACTGTATGTTTTGATGGCTTGTCCTACAGTTGGATCATAAACAACTGGGAACATTTCATGCATATGATCGCACATCAGTTTATAAAACAGTACTTCATTGCGGTCATGCAATGCAGTAAGAAAAACATTTTTTGCTAAATCTGTTGGCTGTTGCGCATATTGTGCATAAGCGCGTTTTGATTGTTCCTCGAGTGACATAACGACTGGTGGCAGTAGGCCAACTAATCCTAATGCTTTGCGTTCATCCATAGTGAACGCCTCATCTTTATTTAAGTGCGGTGTGGTAAGAATTTCAATGCCGCGTAACTTGCTGTGTAATAAAGTGTGGTGTTTATCTGTTGATTTACCAATGCTAGTCTTGCTCATAAGTCACTCTCCTCATTTTGCTAGTCCATTTTTATGGGGGACGGCATTTTAATTATTATCACTTTCCAGTATAGCAGCTGAAAAAACATTGGTTATTTTTTTACTTTTTTACTAGATATATGATATTGATGGAATAGATTAATTGACTTTATAAATGTCGGTGGTTAATTTGCTGAGCATATATCCTATGAGAAGCTATCTATGTCACGTGGTTACGTGCGTATCATTGGCGGGAAATGGCGCGGTCGGCGAATAACCGTGCCTAATATCGAAGGGCTACGACCTACCCCTGACCGAGTGCGAGAAACCTTATTTAACTGGCTATCACCAGTGATAGTGGGCATGAATTGTCTAGATATGTTCGCTGGTAGTGGCGCGCTTGGATTGGAAGCATTATCACGAGGAGCTTCTTCGCTGGTGATGGTAGATCAGTCAGCAGAGGTAGTACGTTTGTTACAGGAGCAGTGCCGTACTTTAGGTGCAGACTTAGCGCAAGTCTATCGTGCTGCAGCGCCTAAACAACTACACCTGCCGGCGACCCCTTTTGACTTGGTCTTTCTCGACCCCCCCTATCAAGCTAATCTTTTGCTAGCGAGTTGTTTTTATCTAGCGGAAACGCCGGGGCTATTAGCAAGTAATGCCTATATTTATCTGGAAGCTGACCACTTAATTCTGGATAATGAGCTACCTGCAGATTGGCAGATTGTAAAATCACAACGTGCTGGGCAAGCAGTTTATCATTTAGCGCTAAGTAAGTAAGGAAATTGCATGACCACTGTTATTAAACCTCGTATTCTTACTGGCGATACTCCAACGGGGCGTCTCCATTTGGGGCACTGGGTGGGCTCATTAGAAAATCGCGTGCTCTTGCAAGATGACTATGATTGCTATTTTATCATTGCCAATGTGCAGGGTTTTACTACGCGCATGGATAGGCCAGCAGAGGTACAGCAAAATGTATTGGATGTGGCGATGGATTATCTCGCTGCGGGCATTGACCCCACGCGCAGTACGATATTTATCCAGTCTGAAATTCCTGCCATTGCTGAGCTGACCCTATTTTTTAGCATGTTGATTCCTTTTCCGCGTTTGATGCGCAACCCTACCATCAAAGATGAAATTCGTGACAAGGGATTGGGGGATAACTATCCTGCTGGTTTTTTATTTTATCCTGTACATCAGGTAGCGGATATTCTGGCGTTTCGTGCGGAGATAGTACCCGTGGGCGAAGATCAGATTCCGCACTTGGAGTTAGCTCGCGAAGTAGCTAGACGTTTTAACCAATTATATTGTGGGGTCGACCCGCATACGAAAGATAAAGATAATATTGCAAAAGGGGGTCTTTTTCCTGTTATCGAGGCTAAGTTGGGCCGTACCCGCCGGTTAGTAGGAGTAGGGTCGCCGAGTGCAGAGGGCAATTTATTGAAAATGTCGAAGTCACTAGATAATGCTATTTTCTTGAGCGATGACTCAGACACGATTGCGAAAAAAGTGCGGTCTATGTATACCGACCCCAACCGCTTGCGCCCGACTGATAAGGGAACTATAGAAAATAACCCACTGTGGATTTTTCATGAGACGTTTAACCCTGATACAGCCTGGGTACAGGAAGCGGAAGAGCGCTATCGGCAAGGTGCAATAGGGGATGTGGAGTGTAAAAAGCGCTTAATTGAGGTCTTAGTACATATAATCGAGCCAATTCGACAACGACGTTTGCAATATGAGAATGATAAGGCGCAAGTGATGGCGATCTTGCGTGGGGGCACAGAACGAGCAAGAGAGGTGACTGGCGAAACGTTGCAGTTAGCCAAAAAAGCGATGAAGCAGTGGTATTTTTGATTTGACAAGGCTGGGAGGATTGTGCCACAAAATCGTCCACCTCTGTATCTCGCCTCTTGCACTCCTATAGGATTAAGATAAGATACAACTTTTTGGTACCGCCTTTTGGGTGGGGGGTCTCGTTAGTATTGTTATTAAAGTTGATAAGGAAAATATG
>Ga0155640_1166_pt2 | contig 10916 bp, 3 predicted proteins | sample RifCSPhighO2_12_FD_107297 | JGI IMG/M metagenome (GOLD analysis project Ga0155640, IMG submission 107297) | Gammaproteobacteria bacterium RIFCSPHIGHO2_12_FULL_45_9 | reverse complement strand
CGACATCATCGAATGCACTTTGCTTGTTTCTCACTTCGTGCCAACGGTGTGCTAGGTTGGCTTGTGCTTGATATAATGTCATAAGCGGAGGTGTTAATGAGACGGTAGTCGGTTCATGGCGTTGCCACCAGTGCGGTTTCTTGTATTGTAATACTGCGTTTAGAAATTGTTTGTTTAGCATAGCCTGGTAATCGTGAGAAAGGGGTTTTTCAGCGTAAATAAGCTGCAAACGATACACCAGTGAAATATCAAGTAAACGCTCCATGGCATCCGGGTGAGGCGGAATGAGCGCAAGGTGTTGAGTGAGAGCGGGTTTTTCTCGTACCGTGTGTGTATGTCGCGCATTGCGGAGCAATTGGCATAATGCACTGCCCCGTTCTTTCAACTGTTGCAGTATGTCAATGACACTCTGTGGCATGTGAGGGGGGAATGTGGCACGTACTAGCGCAGAGGCTACTATGTCTTGAATGCACGTTGCTGTTTCTGTTGATAAGATGAGATGCTGTAAGTTCGGGTAAAATGGAAATTCGGGTAAGTAGAGTGTGTGAGATAAGTCAATTTTCTGTCGTTGATATTCCTTGATATAGCATGAAAGCTTACGCAGGTAGGGCTGTGGTGCCGCTATTTCTGTTGTGCACGGTGGTACAAGCCGTTTCAATGCGGCATATAACGATTCATGCGCGGGGATGGGGGTGTTGGCTAAGCGCTGTTGTAAGCGTCGTATATAGCGTTTGTATCCTGTTTCTCGGATAATGGCAGTGAGCGCCATATGCATACCCAAGAGTCTGCCTTCAAACGAATAGCTTGCATCGTCTGGCTGAATTTTGCTTCGATTTCTGTACACTTCACCTTGTAACTCAATGGTATTTAACAGAGTATTCGCATTCAAAAATGTAGCCTGTCTTCTCGCCTCTTCGTGCTCTGTCTCCGTGCCCCCAATGGGTTGATTGAGTTGCGTACAGATGTGTTCGGATGTTTCGGGTTTCATATGAGTGGGTTCTAGGGTCGTTCCTAGCAAGAAAATAGTCTGCTTGAGTAAGGTGCTTAATGGCTGAGATACAGTCGGGTTATTGAGACCGTGCTGAAACAAGTGCATCTGTTTCTGGTGAATGGTTTCTAACGCCTGCGTGAGTTCGGGTGTTTGTGTCACTGTGGCCTGTTGTCGTATTTTGTTAAAGTGTTTACCCCAGTTATAAGAACCTGTTTCTGGGATCATCGGCGGGTTGTGACGACAGGCAGTGTCTATTTCCGTGAGTATGATACGGTATTGTGTATTCACCCAGTTTGTTTGTAGGGGGAGGGTGAGAGATTCCTGTCTCAGTTGCTTGCCGCATTGATCAAAGTGCGTTAAATAAGCAGCGATTGGTTTTGATTGTGTATACTTCCCCCAATATTCCTTCTGTAGCACAACGAACAAGGTATCGTTGATAATTTTGCTGATATAGCGTTCTGTTGAATAGCGGGGTGTGCGTAAACGATCTGCAATACGTTTCCATAATTCAACACCGTGTAATCGTGTCGCAAAAGGTGTGGCTGTGGGTTCTGCGCACATTCGCAATATCCAGATATGAATGGAATCACGAATGTGTAGCGTAGTTGAATAAGACAGCGTATCAGCGGGCGTCAGTTTGTTCCATAGGTCGAGTTGTACTTTTCTATTTTCGTCTTCTAGTTTCTCGCATAAGATAAAAGGGGTGAGTGCCATCAGAGAAACAGTAGACAGCCCGCTCAGTTGTTCCGCGAGCGCATCGACTACATGGCCTGCTAATGCATCGCAATGGGCCCAGATTTCTAACGTGATGGCATCGATTTCAGTATCAGGGTGCATGGGTTGGGTGCGATCTTCCATCCAGCCTGCGGCCCATGGTGATGCCAGTGCATGTGCAACGTCACGGAAATAGGTCATGGGGTCGTGCATAATGGCCTGTTGTTCTGTCATGTGTGTTCGTAATGTTGCTAATAGGTGTGTTTTTTCAGCTTGCTGTTTCATCGGGTCAAATGTAGCATCCCGCAATGCTTGCCATTGGGGCAAGGTGAGTGCAGGATGATCATAAGACCACAGCGTCAGTTGTTGCTCTGGCGTATAATGGAAAAAGTTTTCTTTACGCATGAATAGAATTTCCCTGTGGCAATAAGGACGTGTGTTCGTCATCGGTTTCATGGCTTTCAGTTGAATCAGAGAGAATGGATTGTTTCCGTAAGGATGAATCTGGATAGCGTTCGTGCAAGGCTTTTGCAATGGCAGGACGTGTGTGATGTTTAAACCAATCAAATCCCGTGATACCTTCGCATCTGTTGTTAATCCAGGTTATCGCTTTACTGAAAAGGGCTGAGTTTGTCGTGTGTAACACAGTAAGACAAGCGATTAAGACGCGATCTTCGTGTTGAATCGTATTTTCTTGTGTTTGTGCGGGTTGTTTACGTATCGTGGTCGCCCATAAAAGTTTGAGTAGATATTCAGATGTGCCAAAGGGCTGACTGGGATCAGCATACAGAATGGCAAGTGCAAATAAATGATGGTAGATCGGTTTCAATAAATTACCTTGTGGTATCGTTTGTATCCAGCTTGCTGTGAAGAGCGTGCTTGCGAGCAGTGTGATGGCACGGGCATGCGATTCAGGTAAAGGATCACGACTGTGTGTGTGCGGTAACCCTTGTGGCGCAAACAGGGGCGCTTGAAACTGAGAGAGAATGTGATGCCGGACGCCGCCTTTGAGTGCTTTGCGTTGTTCTGCTGGTGTGTTTTCCCACCGTGATTCCCATTCGTGATAGGATGCTATTAACGTTTGTTCTGGGAAATGTTGATGTAAGCTCTCAACCAGTGCGCGTTGTAATGGGCGCACGCATGCTTTTGGAAAATCAGGCATGCCACCATACTGGGCGATATTAAATAAAGACAGTACGGTTTTTTCATCTGTGCATACTGATGTTGAGAGCAACGTATTGAGTAGATTTTCAAAATGAGTGGGATCAATGACGGTCAGTTGATTCCAGAACGGAATCAGTTGCATCTTGGCATCATGGGCGCTATTAAAGCAATAAAACAAGAGTGCACGTGATGGGTCTAGTGTATGGTCTGCAGTGCTTGGGGTATGATCTTGTAATTGCGTGGCAATGGCTGCGATGTTGTGCTGCAGGAACACATCATAAGGTAGTCTATAGGATGCGTTGAACAACAGCGAGAAGAGCGAAGTGGATTTCCCTTCAGGACGGTTGCGTGCCCATTGGATTGTCACAGCGATTCTGTGGGTCAGTTGTTCGATGTCACGTGGGTCGTGCAGAAATGTATTGATATTGGTAGTGAGTGCCTGAAGACACATATCGACATCTTCTGTGATATCTAACTCAGCCAAAATAATTGGTGTACGTTCTCTGTGCACCTCTGCCATCCAGTGTGCTAAGTGATTGCAACACACTTGAATGCGTTCTTGACAGAGGGGGAGGAAGGGATCTTTATCTGATGTGGCTGTGTGGGCTAATTCAGATTCTGTTTGGCATTTTTGTGTGATCCAGTCTTGTAGCATCTGCAGTTGTGTGTGGAGTCGTTTTGCTTCTGAAAACAAGGCCTGATTGTGGTGTGAATCCGGAATGGAAACGACGGCATGTGCCACAAAAAATAATAATCGCGTTTGGTGAAACAGATCGACATGATTAAGTTGTGTGAAGCAAGCCTCAATGAGTATGACGATACGCAGGAATCGGACATCCGGTGTGATGGATTGATGTAGGTAGCTTTTTTGAAAGTCATCGAATTCTACCGCCATCAGTTTTCGTCTTAATGTGACATCTTCTTCTGGTGTTGTGGTTTCGAGTATGGCATTGACATATCGTTTGTAGAGCGTTTCTATATTGTTTGCGTATTCGCGTGTGACCAGTTGCAATGCATAGTGCGGCCATTGTGAAACGAGTAGGGGAAAGACCATACAGAGCTTATGCGTGAGCTCAATCGTGCTATCTTCTGGTATAGGCGTTGATAACAAATACGTTAAGAGAGGTGGGCGTGCTGTTTGTGCAAATGCTTCCACTTCGGGGTGATATTGTGTCAGAGCAGCCTGTAAAATGGCTTCAATATCTTCTGATGGTAAGACCCACAGTAGATCGTGTACTGGATTGTCTCCTGTCTGCTGTAAATCTTCTGGTGGAATGTAGTGACTTAATGCCTCAAAGATTCTGATCAGTAAATCGTGTTTGCCGTGCATTAGGTTAACCCATATATCTTGTGCAAAAACGGCTTGTCCATTGCGTCGAATCCCATTGGCAGCAATGAGGTAGTGTGCAAAGTGAACTGGATGCCTGGCAGTGCGCTCCCATGCTGACAAGGCCGATGCAATGGCGGCGACTTTTCGTTTATTCATTGTTTCAGGATCTGTAGCACGTATTTCTGATACTAATTGTCCTGCAATACACGGGCTATCTGCATCCGGTGTAGATGTTGGATACTGTGCTGCATCTGTTAATAAATAATTCATCGCCCATTGTTGTGTGTCCTCTGGCAGCGTATCCCACAGGGATTTGAGTGTTTCGTGTAACAGAAAAAGCACTGCTTCGTATGATTCAGGATCTCTGAAGAAACGCAGTAGTTGTGTGAGTAGGTGATGCGCGTTATCGGTTGTATCCCGATTGTGGTTGGCCGATTGATGTAGCCGTACAGTGGCAGCCAATAGGTGCTGATAACACACTTTGCGTTTAGGTAATGAAAACGTATCTTGTACGAGTGTATACCACAGGGATGGTTGTGTGAGTAACCAATCATACAAGGCAGTATCGGGTCGTGCTAATCCATTCATGTGATACGTTTCTGCGAGTTCCTGATTTTTTTCCAGTGTGTGAGGCAGTAGGGTATGTCTATCGTGAGCGGATTGACATAATAAGTCATGCAATATCACACTGTCTAGATTGAATGCGTTCAGAATGGCTAATCTATTCTCATGTAAATTGGGATGCCACAACAGTATTCGGGCACGAATATGGGCTGCTGTGGTACACGCATCTGCAGGCGTGGTTTTGTCTGCGAGCCCCACCAGTAACTGCATCATGGAAATAGGGTGATCGCCTAACCAAGTAATCCATTGCGTGACAATCGCATCTTCGTTGCGATCATGCGTGGCTGTGCATGCTGTGACAAAGTGGTACAGTGCATGGCGTGCAAATGCGTAGTGCGATGATGAAACGCGTTCTGTCCACAGCGCTAGGAATGCAACGAGTAATGTGGTTGGGTCGATTTGTTGCGCGAGTAATTTCCACAAACGTGCCGCTTCTGTTGCATAAAAAATAGCGGATTCAGAAGATATATCCGCTTCGAGGGTCGGTTGCATTGCATACAGCAACAGGATAGCTTGTTCTCTGAGATTTAAATGCGTAGGATTGTCACCCCAGATCGTGATCATGTACTGCCAGCGGAGATGCAGTATGTTGGTTGATGTAAACTGGATTTGTTGCAGATCATTGTAGCTTTCACAGACTAAGCTAAACAAGTGGTGATCTAACTGGTAATCACCTTCTGGTGTGAGTGTGATGGGGTTTCCTGCGTGTAACACACAGGCGCGCATTAATTGCTGAAGTGCAGGATGGTGATGCGCTATTTCAGCAGGTGAGTTCCATGCTTGTTGCGCTAAACTTTTATAACTAAAATCATTCAGATGCGCGTCTCTGATTTGGTCTAGTAACCAGCAGGCGAAGGTGAGTCCTTGTTGTGTGGTGAGGAATTGGAACAGGGCAAGCTCGGTATCTTCCCCATTTCGGAAGAGTGCATACACGGTTTCTTGTTGATGATGATCTACCATGTACTGTAATACAGGGATGCGTTGTGCATGAAAATGGGGGCTCCACATCATGTGACGGCTGAGATGATGTGCGCCAGATGGGCTGGCTGTGCCCGATCCTTCGAGGCATTGGAATAGCAGTGCGGTAGTCTCTGTGCGATTCCCGAGTAATGCCAACACCTGTTGTCCATCTGCTGTGAATCCGTCGCAACACGTACGGAGAAAATCCCAGAGAAAATGGCTGGCCTCATCAGGGAAGGGCGTTCCCACATGATTGGCCCATATCGGTAACAGCGTTGACAATAAGTCAGTGCGTGCGTTAGGGTTGGTTTCGGGTGCAAGGGCATTGAATAAAAATGCCGCTTGTTTTGCATAGGATGAGTTGAGATTCTGATCTAATACATACACAATCAATTGCGCTTGTTGATGCATCTTCCACTGATGCAGATTTTCTCCCCAGATCGGAATCAGCTGTTGCCAGCGTGCCTGTATTTCATTTTCTGTTGCAGGTTCGAAGGCTAACGTGCGCGTCATGATCGTATGTAACAAGGGCGGCAGCGTGCCTTCTGTTGTCAGCGGTTCTGCTTGTAGTTCTCGTACAAGAGCGCGTAATAAGTTTTGAAATGCAGGTAATTCTGCGTGTGAAAAGGCTTCTAATGCCAGTTGAATAAAGCGTTTCTGTTCTGTTGGATGCGCATGCAAGATATTATGTAATAGCGTATAAGCAAATTCATATCCATTGGGTGTTGCCAGTTGACGGAATTTAATCACAGTGAGTGCGTGAGCGTTGAGATCATCCGTATATTTTGCAATCAGATTATCGATTGCTAAATACAGTAGCGCGCGTTTATGGCGATCTTCCATATCGTCAAGCGCCGTAATCCGAGCGGCCGCGCTCTCATTACTCCAGAAGAAAGTCAGAAATTGGTGAATCGCGGTGGGAATTGGCATAAGTGATCAGCTCCATGATGGTCTTGTTGGTACGGGTGCATCGTGTGTTGTTGCTTCTGTCTGTTCGGGTAATTCTAATTCAGCGAGATACGCGTCCAGTTCAGGGAAGGCCGCGATGACGCCCATATTCATCAGTGCAGTCGCTTGTTGTCTCAGGGTGGCATTTTCTTCGCGTAGCAGTACATTCATTGCACGCCCTTGTCTTGCCAAGCGTTCGACAGCATCTTGTACTTCACCTCGGGTGGGTACTGCGAGCAACTGTACCGCTTCTGGTGTGGAAGCTTGCGGCAGAAGCTGTTGAATAAACGCGCCCAGTCTCCCTTGTTGTGTAGAGGAATCAATTTGAATTGTATTTTGCTTCTGCTGTTTTCGCCATAAGTTGATGAGGGTCACCAACAATTTGGTTCTGAGCTCTGGTTGAGAGTCGGTCATCTTATCCAACAATCCGGTTACTTTTGTTGCTAATTGCTGCGCAAACTCCGCTGTGTCGGTAATTTGTGGGGGTTGTGGCAAGAGTAAAATAGATAACAACAAGTGTGCCTGTTGTTTGAGATGATGAGGGTCTGGATTAATGAACGCGATCCATGCATCGAACATGGCCTCCCAACGTGCATTGTATTCCTTGATGGCACGGTCGGGTTGTCTAGGCAAATGGGTGGTTAATGCCAGATACACAAATGCCTGAAATGCTTCTGTGGTTAAATGAGCATGCATTTGTCGTTCTAAAAATGCGGTACCATGCTGCCACGCGATGAGGGCAGCGTTGACGCTGTGTTGAAAAACAGGGGTATGAGAGGGATGATTGACAATGTAATAGCGCGTTGCACAATCTAACACTTGATGTGGCGCCTGTGTGACAAGTGTTTGCCATATTGTATCAGCGGGATTTGCCTCTTTCAGGATAGTCCATTTGAGTTCGTCAATTTCATTGAGACTCGCGTGTGTGCGTGAAATAATATCGTGGGGTTCAGTAAAATCGCTTGCGTTGATAGCGTCACCTGCTATGAGTGATTTAAAGAGATAATTGAAGGGGGTTTCTGTTGCCCCGATTTCTATTGACCCGGTGCGTGTGTCTGGGTTTAATAGGTGTGGCTGTTGATAACGCTCTAGTAAGATGCTGATAATCTCTGCTAGGTTACGATCTGCAAAGGCAATTTCTTGTAAATGCACGATGGCATCCTTGGTAATGTATTGTCCGTCAGTGCGTGTGGCTGTGGTTTCGCTTGATCCAGCACCCAGTAAAATGAATGCTTGGGTCAGTGTGTGGGTCGCATTGTACGTTGGGTGTGAACAATGATTGCGTAATCGCGTGAAGCGAGAACGGTCTTCTGTTCGGAGTGTGGTGATCAGATAAGGAAGCGGGTTTGTCTCGTGAGATTGATGCGGTCGACGTTGTAGTAAGCGGTGTTGTAAGCTTTCACAGGAAAAAGCCTCGAGAAATCGGCGAGTCGTCACGTGGGGTCCTTCGATCTCAAGGCTCTGTCGCAGAGATTCCTCTTCTGCTGCGTCTGGTAGGGTGGGTCGTAATCGCGGTTCTATAAATTCATAGAATGCGGCTTGTAGTGTGTCACGCAACTGAGTGTGTTGCCTATCATTATAAAACGCCATTAAGCCCGCAATGGTGTCTGCTAGAATAGCTTGATGGATTAACGTATCTGTATCGTGAGGATACGCTAAATTCAACAAAAAGTGTGCCAGTTGGGCATAGGTTCGATATCCTAAAAATGCATCGCGCGAGGGTGTTAATAAACTCACGAGAATGTTAACTTGTTCTGCGTGGGTTAAGTTTCTGAATACCTCGAGTGCTTCTGTTCGACCAAACAGGGTAGGTTCGGTAGCGTTTTGAATCACACGTGCGAAGAAAGTCGTTAAAACAAATTGCTTGCTGGCAAGCGTAGTGCGATTACTGTTGATTAAAGGGCGTAGAAAATGGGTCAATCGCGTTAAATAGCCAAAGAACAGATTGGGTAAGGTATTTAAAATATAGGCCCACGCGTGATGATTGTGTGTGGGTATGTGGTACAGTTTACTTTGTAACATATACCATTGTACGCAATACGTAATATACGCCGCAACTTTGGGGGGAGTGGTTTTTGTGGGTAAGAAGCTCAGATGGTATTGTGTGTGGGGCAGGGTCTGTGTCAGCAGGATGGCATCAGCGGCTGTGATGAGTGGGTTTTCTTCTGTTGCGGGTGTGGCTTCTGGAGCGCCGGGGTGTGATGCGACCATTTCCACAAAAAGACCTGGCACAATAGCTTCACCTGTTTCAAAACAATGTTTAATCATACCCAGTATAATCGGCATATTTAATCCGTGGGGTAACAGTTCGTGATCCGCTGCGGCTTTCAATAAAATGCGGCGCTGATTGATCCAGTGTCCCAGTAGCCCAATCAGGAGATACGTGAGGGCTATCCAGGAAAGAAAGTATTTGGCATAGTATTCATTGCCTTCCGACCGCCACTTCTCCCAGTCGGCATCCGAGGCACCCCAATGATCGTCGCTTTGATCGCATTGAATGTTGCTGTCGCACCACGTATCCCGTTTTGCTTGCACATAGTCATTGATGACAGCAGGGATAGTCAACCACAGCGTGATGCAAAACGAGGCGCCCAGACCGAGGCCCGCCACGGGCCATAGCCAACGTTGATAGTAATGTTTGCTATTCCATAAGGTGCGCAACTTACGTAAAGCGGTATCATTAGTTGTATCGGCATTTTCTTTTTCTAATTGTGCGCATTCGGTTTGAAACTGTATCCAGGCTAAATCGCTGCCTTGGTCCAAGGCGGGATGATGTGCGGGTTCATCGTCCTTGCTGTCTGTATGCAGTGGATTGTAGGCAGCTTCGATGTCTGATAGACGTGCAGGTTCACTGTTTCGCAGGGTGTGAGGGGAGGTATGTGATGTTGTAGTGGGCAGTATAGTGGATAAGCTATGTCTGTATTGTTTGGGTGGCATAATTCAGCTCGCTCTTCTGTGTGTGAGTTAATTGGGGATGCACATGGCAACATAGCTGGCACCAACGGAGCCATAGATTTTACTGATGTAATAGGTCTTGTTGTTTTGTACATATTTCGCGGTGACTTGAAATGTGCAGGTGGCCGTTGTGCCACTGGTACATGCTACATTGTTGGTGTGTAATTCAACGAGCGGATAATCTTGTGCGGTCCCAAGACCAGGATTAATTTGATAAAAATGGTTTGGGTTCACGATGATGTTGGCTGTAGTATTGGTAGCACAAGGAAATGTCACGCGATACGAATCCGGATTATTAGTGTTTGCGGTATTGGTATGCATACAGGATACGGTGGAACTGGGTACCCCGGGCGTGTTTTGTGTGCCGGAACCATCACTGTCCATGCAATCGCCAGACCCTGCGATGGTTGTGCCTATCACGGTTCCGCCGCCGCTGTTACTGCTGGGGGTGGCGACTGTAGCGCGTACATAACAATCTGCGTTAGTGGTGCATGCAGCGGGCGTGGTATTGCTCGTTGGTTCAGACGTTGCGACCCCATTGGGTAATCTGGCAGCTAATTGTTGGGCCATGTTGATATCTCCATGTGGGATTTTAAGTGCAACCCAAAAGAGTGCGGATGAAGTGCCGCTGCTGATCGGCCCTTGGTTCCAGCAGTAATAGTATCCAAGCTGGCTTAAAGTAGTCTGATTCGGGACATATTTCCGTACGAAATCGGAATTGGTGAGTTGCGTGATGTCGGTACTACATGTACCTAAATCAGCATTTTGGGGAGGCCAAGTACTGTTATCAATTTTATAGGCCATGGCGCCTTCTAAAAAATTTTGCATTTCGAGGGCGGTTCTATCTAAACGCGCATTGGTATGCAGGGTGCGATAGGTTAAGGCGGCAACGGATGAAAGAATGCCTAACACAGCGATCACTAACAGTAATTCAATGAGGGTGTAGCCCCTGCAGGTATATACCCATGCAAATTCATTATTCCCGGATGAGGGTCGGGGGGTGCAAATTGATTCCCGAGCAGTATAGCTTGTGTAACGTTTCATGTTCTATCTCTTTCGTTATGTCATGTTTTTGTTCTCCTTGTGAAATTGTCCTAGTTATGTGTAATCGTTTTTTACGTATTCGGCACACACATTGCCACATAACTCGCCCCCACTGAGCCATGTACGTGAGAGACAAAGTGCGTGCTGCCATTTCTTAAGATCTTAGCAATGACTTCAAAGGTACAC
>Ga0155640_1004_pt1 | contig 11010 bp, 9 predicted proteins | sample RifCSPhighO2_12_FD_107297 | JGI IMG/M metagenome (GOLD analysis project Ga0155640, IMG submission 107297) | Gammaproteobacteria bacterium RIFCSPHIGHO2_12_FULL_45_9 | reverse complement strand
TTGAAGTGGCCGTGATCGATGGTGAGCGGGGTTTAGGGAATGCCTATTGCTTACCGATGGGGCCTCTGCGTGAGCCGCCTGCTCGATTAAACAGTGTGGATTATCGGTGTGTACAAGGCTCAGAAACGGCTCGCCTCACATGGAAGGCAATCTGTGCTTTTCAATTACAGTGTGAATCCTTTTTGCCTGTAGATGATGATTCTACGGAGTCATTACCCCGTGGGATTCGTATCCATGCTGTGGCAGGTATTGGGAATCCGGGTCGTTTTTTCAAACAATTGGTGCAGTTAGGTTTTGATGTGGTGGAGCATGCCTTTCCAGATCATCATCGTTATCAGCCAACTGATTTTGCATGGGCAGAAGATGCCTATGTCGTGATGACAGAAAAAGATGCGGTCAAGTGCACGACCTTTGCAAGGCCACGTTGGTTCTTTACCCGGGTGTCAGCGGAATTTGCTCCTCCACTGGAATCGTGGGTGTCGGTATTGGTTCATCGTATAAAGGCTGATCTAAGATAGTGGGAAAAATGCCATTGTGCAAAGCGCGCTGTAATTCGGGATCTTCTAATAGAGTGGGTGTATAAGGCGCTTCTGATAATATCTGTTCCATCAAATAGTGGCAGGCCAAGGCTTTGTGGTAACGTTTGTGTTGAAAAAAACCGGATATTTTAGCAGGCTGCTCTATCTGTTTTGGCGCGAGATCCCACATACTTTTGGCATATGACCGGAATGTAGGCCATGTGTTACGCAGGAATAGGTAGGTTGGGAGTGGAGCAGGTAGGGGGATATCGCGTTGGTTAGCGTAGATCACGATATTGTGATAGAGCGTGAGGCGAGACAGTTCGAAGAAGAGTTGTTTCCATTCCAGTGGACAGGCAGCATGTTGTAGAACAAAACGCGTGGCCCACAATTCAGTGGGACGAGTCTGTAAGGGTGCTTGTAAGACATGCATGGCAAGTCGTAATAATTCGGTTGCAGTCTCTAGTTGTGCCGGTGAGAGGTCTTCGATCGTGGGATTTGTTTTCTCTACCGGTTTTCCGAGTACCTCTATTGCGTGTTTAACTGCCGAAATAAAGTGGTACGCGGGCGTTGCTTCCTGTAAAACGGCTTCTACACAAGATCGTTCAATCTGCAGATACGTCAGTAAATTGATCTCAGTGTGAGTCCGTAGATAGTGTTGCAGTTGATGTTGCATTGGCTTAGTGTCTGTGGGCGGCACAAGTGGCTGAATGGGAATAGGGGTTGCACGTTCTGGTACATGGCACGGTAGATCTAACAACCGGGTTAGGTCAATCTGCAGGCCGGCTTGCAGCATCGCTGCACACAGACCGGCGTGCACGCTGCGGATACTGGGTCTCTGTGTCGGATCGAGATCCAGCATCCGATACAATAAGGGTAACAGCGTCTTCAACGGACGGACATCTTGATGTCGTTGTTCCAGTATCTCAAGTTGTATGCGTAAGTGGTCAGTGGCAGTCTGTGCATGCTTTTGAGAGAGTGTGCTGTGCTCACAATGATGATAATAACGCATTTGTATGTTAGATATTTCTTGTATGATACGCATTTCTTGTTGCAGGATATCGGTGAGCAGCAGAATATCCAGTAAGGTGATGGCAAGTGCATAAATATCTCTACTGTATTCTATCGGATTTTTTGTAAAGAGCTCGGGTGCTTCATACCAAGGCGTACCGTTCCGATAGGAAGCGAGTTTGGTGTGATAGGGACTTAATTCTTCTGTAAAACCGAAATCAATCAGAATGATGGGGAGGGGTTGATTGGTATCGCCGGTGCTTTGTAGTAATGTAGCCGCTTGTTCATCCAAGATGTAATTTTCTGGTTTAATATCGCTGTGGAGTAAATGTTGCTCATGCAGGCGACGTACATTTTCTACGAGTAATGCGCATAATAAAATAGCCGTTTGTAGCGGGAGTCGTCTGTCTGCTGCTCTGATATCTTCCTGTAGATATTTAAATAATGATTTGCCGGGTAGGTGGCGTATGAAGAGCAGGTGTCGGTGATCATCTTGCGGAGGGATAGGCCGTTGTTGATGATCTCGCATACGCGAATCATTTCGTACGAGATAGTACGCTTGTTCGTTCCCAAAACGTTTTCGTTGTATGCGAAGTTCTTTTTCAAGTGCGAGTAAATCAAAATGTTGGCCTAAGTATAAGGGGTGGCGGTGTATTCGTTTGGCTACCCAAGGCGTTCGGAGGATCTTTTCTGCAGTAGGGTGGTGTGTGATTGAGCTCGGGCTGTAATACAGTATCATTAAGGTGATGAAGGGTGTGGCATGTTTAATTTTGCATTGTCCGCCTTCACCGACGAGCTCCGCATGCAGTAGCGATTCTTTTTGGCTAAACAGCACCCACGCTTGACGTAAACTTAATCCTTTCCAGCAGATCGTATTAAAGGCTTCATTTTTTTTATGGGAAAAAGCAGACGTCTGATTGTCATAGGCCGCGAGCGCTGTTGTGCATGCAGTGATATTGAGAAAGGGAAGCCAGAAGGCCATTTCTCGCAGATGCGCACCAAGCTGTGTACGAAGTTCTGTTTCTGGCGTGATCATAGACAGTTGATGACAATGCTCGTGTGAGAATAAGATTCTGAATAACGCGCTTAACGTGGGGTTGTTTTGAGATTGTGCGGTGAGGATGAGGTGCACTTGCAGATACAACCATTGCTGCCATCGTTTTTCTAATCTTTCCAGTGCGTGTGCGAGTGCATCTGAATCGAGTGTAAAAGTAGGTGTAGGCATTGCGCTTTTCCTTATGCCATGAGATTAAATACTCATGATGCAAGAGAAAGCTGAGCGTATTCTTAACGCAAGCTTGATATTATCGTGATGTGGGTTGTTGCTCTGTGTGTGTTTCTGCAACAAGCTCAACGGTCGCGCGACGTGCTGCAGCACGCAGTTCTTGAAAGGCTGTTTCAGGATCTTTTTCTAATCGACGGAATCGTTCAAAATCTTCCGGATCTTTGGGTGTGAAATTATAAATGCCAATATCTTGACCGCGAGATTGCCCTGTTCGGTAAGCATCAATCCAGGCTTTAACTTCTAAGGTTCTTGTTCCTTCTTTGAGGCGAATGCCTTGCCATTGTCGATCATAAGCGCGTTCTATTAATTCGGCAATCGCTTCACGTAACAGGCGGATAGCCAGTGCAATATTCAGGGCAGTGCCACCACCTTCGTCGTCATCATCATCTTCTGCTTGCATGGAAAATGCAGCACGTTTCTGTTGTTTTTTTGCGAGATGAACGGGTGCGCCATACAAAAATTGTCCTAATGAAATGGCCAGTCGTGAACCGTGATCCCAGAAGTCCATCCCATTGGTAGTCGTGTGTTTTACGCCCTCGGTGAGTGGCGTGTTGCCTTGGTCTTCTATAATCAAAAATTGGTTGTAGCGTTCAGTCAGTGCTAACCCGCTGGTAGCCCATTGTTCTGGTTTTAAGGTGCGTTTGACTTCCGTACAATACCATGTCCGAATCTGCTGATCGATCTCTGCACGGTTGTGAGACTGAAGTGAACGTAGTGACATAGGTAGTCTTCCTTACGGAGCTGGAGTGCCAGGTGCTGGTGGAGGAGTACCCGGTGCTGGTGGAGGAGTACCCGGTGTTGGTGGAAGAGCACCCGGCGTAATGGAAAGTGCTGATTGCGGTGGAGTAGGTGCCGGGTTCCCTTGCCCATTCCCCTGCCCACGTAACGTTCCTTGTGTGTCTGCAATGAGTTGCTCTTTTCTGGCACCCCGTTCATCTTGATAGGCGTTCTGGAAATCGATGAGATAATCTGCTCGTACGCCATCAACGTAATATAAACACTGAACTAACCACGAAGGAGCGTCCTTAGTAGCAAAAGGCGGGTATTTAGCCAGTTCAAGCGCAGAAGTATCCCCACTGATGGTGGCTTTATCCTGTGCTGTTTGTAAGTCTTCTTTATGTTGCTTACGAATAGTGTCCATCGCGGCTTTCATGGCTTCCGTTTGAATATGCTGTTTGGCTTCATCCGCATTTTTGGGCATCAGCTCATATATAATGGGATATGATGTTGGCTGCGTGTTAACGGGCGCTAAGATTTTATCTAACTTGGCGAGCTCTGCGAACGTTTCATGGCTTCTGAGTGCGCCACAATGGTTATAATCTGTCCACTTGATATCACCGAGATGGCGGTTGTGTTTACCAAACAGTTCGCGGCACGGTTTATCTAATGCATTAAACTGCGCTAATAGGTCGGATTGTGCCTGTCTCAGGGATTCTTGTTGTGTAGATCCTGTCCACTTCATCTCAGGTTGCTGCCCGGGCGCGGGATTAAATTGCGCATTAATCTGGTCGATCAAGATTCTTAATTTTCTCAATTCCTTATTGACCGCTTTAACGCGCTGTACCGATTCTGCTGGGTTGGGATCTAACGGGTTTGCAGCCTCTTCCGGCAAGTCCGGCATTCTTTTTAGCCCAGCGAGTTGCTTGTACCAGGGATCTGTGGAAGAGGGACTGGGGCTGCCTGTGTGTGGAGAGGGGGCTGGTGTACCAGCGCCAGTGTTAACGGATAATATAGGATTTGGCATGGTTCACTACCTGAGTATTGAGTCAATACACCCAGTTTAGTCGCGATTCCTTAATGGAATATTAAAAGATCAAACGCCAATTGTCTGTCGAATCAAGCTAGTGACTAGAAACACGGGGGGTAATAAGAGGCGGTTTAGGCCGCCTAAGGCAAACAAACCCAGTAAAATCCAGATCCCATAGGGTTCTAAGCGGGCATATTGGGCGGCAAGTGCGGGAGGCAGTAGGCTTGAGAGAATGCGGCTGCCATCTAAGGGGGGAAGGGGAAGTAGATTCAGTAACATCAGTAACACATTGAGATTAATACCAAATAATCCCGTTGCATAAGCGAATTGGGCGGTCCAGGTGGCGGGAATGGTCGGAGAAACGGTTGTGACAAATAGGCCTAATTTCGCAATGCAGGCCCAAAATATGGCCATCACCAAATTAGCAAGAGGACCTGCCGCCGCGACTAAGGCTGCGTCGCGCCGGGGGTTATTTAAGTTCTGCCACGTGATGGGGACAGGTTTGGCCCACCCAAAGGCAAAGGTAAAACTGCTGACAACCAGCATCAGGATAGGCAAAAATACGGTGCCAAACCAATCAATATGGCGGGCAGGATTTAAGGAAACACGCCCTAACAGCCATGCAGTACGGTCGCCACATTGTTTGGCCACCCAGCAGTGTGCCGCTTCGTGCAAGGTAATACCGAAGAGGAGGGGGAGTGCAATGAGGGCGATGTTGTGTAATAACGCTGAGATATCCATAAATTTGATTCTACCATTGCGGCGTGGAGTCTGTCATCCTACAACTATTTTCGGTATGATGCGAGAAGCGTTTCTCATTGAGATTGTTTTAGGAGACATTTTAGGAGATAGGTGATTTGGTTTTGGCGCCCCAACAAGCAGAAGCAACAGAAGCATCAGCCGGTGTTGCAAAGATTCGTGGTGAGTGGGTTAAGGAATGTCCTGTTGATCTCTACATTCCGCCGGATGCATTACGGATTTTTTTAGAGGCCTTTGAAGGGCCGCTCGATTTATTGCTTTATTTAATCCGTAAGCAGAATATTGATATTTTAGATATTCCGATTGCGGAGATTACGCGTCAGTATTTATCGTATGTAGAATTGATGCGTGAATTTCAGTTGGAGTTAGCGGCTGAATATTTGTTAATGGCAGCCATTCTGGCGGAAATTAAGTCGCGGTTGTTATTGCCTGTGCCGCCTGCGGCTGAAGGGGAGCCTGAACCGGCAGATCCCCGTGCTGAGTTGGTGCGTCGGTTACAAGAATATGAGCGTTTTCAACGGGTGGCGTTAGACTTAGATCAGCTGACGCGTTTAGAGCGAGATACCTGGTGTGCCACGGCATTTGTATCACAATCGACAGCCTGTTTACCTGCGTTGTCTCCCGTTGCATTGCATGAGATCACACACGCATTAAAAGATGTATTGGCGCGAGCGGCCTTGTACGAAAAACATCGTGTGGTGCAAGAACCTTTATCGATTCGTGAACGGATGACCGCAGTGCTCATGCGTTTTCAGGATCTTCCGGTTGGTGTATCTGTGCCATTTGTGACATTATTCCGGGTGGAAGAGGGTCGGATGGGGGTGGTAGTGACCCTGATTGCTATTTTAGAATTGTCGCGGCAATCTGTTTTATCGCTTCAACAAGACGCTGCATTTGGGCCCTTGTATGTCCATAAATGTGCGCCAGTCGCAGAAAATAATGCGCTTTGACAAGGGGTGCAGTATATTCCCCCATATTCTCCCCCCTTTGAAAAAGGGGGGCAGGGGGGATTTTTAGGGGGATTTTAGTAGTAGGAGCCTATACATGATTTCAACTAAAGCCTTGCTAGAGGCAGCCTTATTTGCAACGGGTGAGCCGTTAAGTGATGATCGCCTGTATGATTTAGTGAATGCTGAATGGGGAACAGAAGAAACGCCCGTTCCACGAGAGGAAGTGCGTCAGGCACTCAGGGAATTACAAGCGGAGTATGATGCACGGGGCGTTCAGTTACAGTTAGTCGCGAGTGGGTATCGTTTTCAAACTCGTCCGGATATTGCAGGTCCATTACGGCGTTTATGGGAAAAGAAACCGGCACGTTATTCGCGTGCTGTGTTGGAAACGTTAGCCCTGATTGCCTATCGTCAACCGATTTCACGGGGTGAAATCGAAGCGATTCGTGGTGTGACCGTTGCAAGTTCTATTTTGAAACAATTGCAAGATCGTGAATGGGTCACCATTGTGGGTCACCGAGAAGTGCCGGGGCGTCCTGCGTTATTTGGTACGACGAAAGTATTTTTAGATTATTTTAACTTGCGGAGTTTATCAGACTTGCCTCCCTTGCCGGAACCCACTAACTTAGAGCAAGTGGATGAAGTCTTACAAACACTCATGCCCTTGGCACCTGCTGAAGCAGTAGCAGAGGGGGTCCCCGTAGTGGAAGTGGCTGATGGGGCTATCCCCGCGGAGGCAGGGATTCCGTAGATGGCAACCGAAAAAATTCAAAAGATCCTAGCGCGGTTCGGCGTTGGTTCACGTCGATACCTGGAAACATTAATTGCCGCAGGGCGTGTGACCGTGAATGGTCAAGTCGCGCAATTGGGTGATCGGGCGAGTGAGGCAGATCAGTTTGTGGTAGAGGGTAAGCCTTGTCGTATGGCGCCCGTCAAGCAACAGGTATTGTTATATCACAAGCCATTAGGTGAAGTGTGTACACGTTCGGATCCAGAGGGACGTCCTACTATTTTTGATCATTTGCCTGTATTACAGTCAGGTCGTTGGATTTCGATTGGGCGTTTAGATATCAATACCAGTGGATTATTGTTGTTGACGACCGATGGAGAGTTAGCGAATCGTTTGATGCATCCTTCACAAGGCATAGAGCGAGAATATTTAGTGCGTATCCGAGGGGTGTTGACGCCTGTGATAGAAGCTACCTTACTGCAGGGTGTGATGTTGGAAGATGGGATGGCTCGTTTTTTGCGGATTATTCGGCTCGAGACACCAGAGCGTGGCCATGTGTGGTGTCGGGTGGTGGTGGCAGAAGGACGTAATCGGGTTGTGCGGCGCTTATTGGAATCACAAGGCGTCATGGTGAACCGCTTGAAGCGCATTCGGTTTGGGTCCGTGGTTTTGCCGAAAACATTGCAGCCTGGTCAGGCTGTGCAGTTTCAGGGGGGATTTCCTGCTATTTCATGTTCTGTTAACAGACAAGATGGTTAAAACTTGAGACAATGGTTGTCAGTATGATGACAACCAAAGGGGTAACTATGTTCACTGACCAAGATGACTCGCAAGAAACGATGGATGAAACACTGCAACGTTTAAGTCGGAGTGCGAGTAATCGCATGTCTCAGGCATCAAACTTGTATACGCTATTGGAAACTGCCATGCAGACTGATCCAGCCGGTCGTGGGGCGGCGTCAAAAGCGATGCGTGATTGTTTGCAACAGCGCTTATCAGAGGCAAATCCTGATTTGATATTGCCTAGTTTTAATACAGTTTCAGATCTGAATGCCATTATAATCCCGCATGGGATTCTGCAGGCTTTTCAGCATGTCAGCTGTGCCTGGGATCTGGAAGGGAATCCTCGATATGCGTGGCATACAGACGTGATACCACGGCTCGCTATCACAGAAATGGAAATGGAAGTAGCTTCTTATTTGTTGGGGCAGATTAAACTGTTTGCTTCTTTTAGGATTGAAGGGGGGCGGGATATGAGACGGAGTGCGAGATTGAGTTATAGTCAGTCTACACCGGTCGGTAAGGAGACGCATGCAGAGCTGAAACGTGCGATGGCTGAGCGCTTATATCCTGATTTGCCATTTATGTTATTGCCAGAAGGGTCATTGGAGGAAGTAGCGTGTGAACGGAATCGATTTTTAGCACAGCCAGATTCTCGTGCTCGATCGCAGTCTTCAAGTGATAAAGGTTTTACGTGTGGTCCTTGTCGGATCTCATAGTCGGATTTCATAAAAAACTTAAAGCAGATGCGGGATTGTTGTATGATCAGCGATTCCGTTTCTATATGCTCTGCATGAGAAAGGGAGTAGGGCGACTAACAAAGGAGGAAGCATGCGCGCAACAGAGTCCATTTGGTTTGATGGCAAATTGGTCCCATGGGATGAGGCTAAAATTCATGTGCTGACCCATACATTGCATTATGGTGGCGGGGCGTTTGAAGGGATTCGTTTTTACAAAACCCCTGAAGGGCCTGCTATTTTTCGGTTAACTGAGCATGTTGAGCGCTTATTGTATTCGATTGAAGTGTTGGAAATGCCCTTCTTTTATGAGAAGCGCGAAGTCATTACTGCTATTAAAGAGGTGGTGCGCGCGAATCATCTGGAAGAGGGATATATTCGTCCCATTGCTTTTTATGGGTATGGAAAAATGGGTGTGAATCCGATTGGATGTCCTGCGAGTTTTGCGATTGCGTGTTGGCCTTGGGGTGCTTATTTAGCGCATGACAGTGTGGATATTAAAACAAGTTCCTATATTCGTATTCATCCACGTTCCACTAAGGTTGATGCCAAATTGTGCGGCCATTATGTGAACAGCATGTTGGCCTCATTAGAGTTACGGGGAACGCATTACCATGAAGTGCTGTTTTTAGATGAGGATGGGCATGTTTCTGAAGGAGCAGGTGAAAATTTCTTTATAGTGAAAGATAATGTACTGTATACACCCAAGTTAGGCACCATTTTACCGGGTATTACGCGCAATACGATTATGACATTAACACAGTCTTTAGGGTTGACGGTGCAGGAGGCTGATCTGAAGGTGGAAGATGTCTATGCTGCCGAAGAAGCATTTTTTACGGGGACTGCGGTTGAAGTGACACCCATTCGTTCATTGGATGATCATGTGCTCGGTGGGGGTGAGATTGGGCCTGTCACACAGCAGATTAAATCACTCTACATGGATGTTGTGCATGGCAGAAAGCCGGAGTTTACACAGTATTTGACGTATGTTTGAAAAAAGGGGGGGGAAGTATATATGTCCCTTTCAACAGGAGACATGAAGAAGGAGTATTATGAAATCGCAGATTGAATCTCTCTTGCGTGCGGCATGGGATCATTTGGTGGTGACTGGGAAATGGTCGCATCCACGGGGTGAGCAAGTGATTGCAGTAACGGGTACGAAAGACCCAACGCATGGTGATTTTGCGACCAACTTAGCCTTGTTGTTGGCGAAGCCCTTAGGGATTTCGCCGCGTGTGTGTGCTGAAAATTTGCGTGATGCATTGCCATCTGTGCCATTTGTAAAGCGTGTGGAGATTGCGGGCCCGGGGTTTCTGAATTTTTTTGTAGAGGAGTCGGGTTTTTTCGAGGTAATTCCGACCATCTTGCAACAAAAAGCAGCCTTTGGGCAGAGTCAGAAGGGGCATGGGATTCGGGTACATATTGAATATGTTTCAGCGAATCCCACGGGGCCATTGCATGTGGGGCATGGACGCGGTGCAGCGTATGGTGCTTGTGTCTCTAATTTGTTACGTGCGGTGGGGTATCATGTTCATCGTGAATATTACGTTAATGATGCTGGGCGTCAAATGCGCATTTTGGCATTATCTACGTGGTTACGTTATATCGAGTTGTTAGGTGAATCTGTTGTATTTCCAGAGAATGGTTATCGGGGTGATTACATTATTGATATTGCACGGGCTTGGGTATCTACCTATGAACGCCAATTTTACCGGGCGGGGTCGGATATAGCGGCTGCATTGCACGCCTTGCCGGAATCTATTCAAGCTGATCAAGAAGCACGATTAGATGCTTATATTGAGATTGCACAACGGTTATTGGCAGCGGACTTTCAGCGGGTACAAGCGTTGGTTATGGAAGCCATTTTAGCGGATATCCGAGATGATTTAGCGGAATTTGGTGTAACCTATGATGAATGGTTTCATGAGAGCCAGCTCTTTGAAAAGGGGTGGGTTGACGAAGGCATTCAGTTGTTAACGGCCAAAGGGCATACTTACCAGAAAGAGGGGGCGTTGTGGTTTCGAGCGACCACATTTGGTGATGAAAAAGATCGTGTATTGGTGCGAGAGAATGGGATTTCTACCTATTTTGCGTCCGATGTCGCCTACCATTTGTATAAATATCGTCAAGGGTATCATCGGGTTATTGATGTCTTTGGTGCGGATCATCATGGGTATATTTCGCGTATCCGTGCGTTTTTAAGTGGATTGGGGGAAAACCCAGATCAGCTCACGATCTTATTAGTGCAATTTGCTGTGTTGTATCGGGGGCAAGAAAAAGTTTCTATGTCAACACGCAGTGGTGAATTTGTTACCTTACGTGCATTGCGTGATGAAGTAGGGTGTGATGCAGCACGGTATTTTTATGTGGCGCGTCGGCCTGAACAGCATTTAGATTTTGATTTAGAATTAGCCAAATCGCAGTCATCTGATAATCCGGTATATTATATTCAGTATGCGCATGCACGTATTATGAGTGTCTTCAGGCAAGCAG
>Ga0155640_1003_pt1 | contig 11020 bp, 9 predicted proteins | sample RifCSPhighO2_12_FD_107297 | JGI IMG/M metagenome (GOLD analysis project Ga0155640, IMG submission 107297) | Gammaproteobacteria bacterium RIFCSPHIGHO2_12_FULL_45_9 | reverse complement strand
TTTACTTAAATTTCGCCTACGCCATGTATTTTTTTAACCAATTTTTAGAGGTGCCCTTAACAAGCTGATAAAAAAGTAACTATCTGGAAGTTCCAGTTATTTAATGAAAAGACTGGTTAGCATATAATATTGACATATCCTGTTGATCTGGCTGATATTAAAGAAGTTGAAAAAATGATGGGGTTCATCAATTCAAAGTGATATTAACATGCTGTTATTTTTCGTCATTCTAATAATTGAAATTTTAGCCGGCGCTGAGGTCGATCTATTTGTCCCTAGCCTGCCAGAATTACAATCCACTTTCCATCTATCTCCTTATATGGTGCAGCTAACACTGAGCGTAAATTTCGTCTCATATTGTCTGTGCTGTCTTTTTGCCGGCACCCTAGGCGACCGCTACAATCGTCGGCATGTGATGTTAGCTAGCCTGTTTATTTTCGTATTAGGTAGCATAACTTGTGCGATGGCAACAACCTTTGAAATGTTGTTATTGGGTAGGTGCTTGCAAGGAGTTGGCATGGCCGCGCCTGCAGTATTGGCCTATGCTATTATTTCAGATCACTACCCTATCGAAAAACAACCGGCCATGTTAGGAATTTTAAATGGCATGACCACAACAGCAATGGCATTTGCGCCAACAATTGGCAGTTACGTCAATTTATATTTTAATTGGAGAGGTAACTTCACTGTTTTATTAATATTTAGCATAATTTGTTTAATAGCAGGCTATCTGTTCATTCCCAGTAAAAAAGGCAACAGTACCGTCAGCTTATCGCCTAGTGCATACTGGTCTTTATTGTGCTCACCGCCATTACTTGCCTACATGGCCGCTATCACCTTTTTAGTTACTGCCTATTGGCTATTCATCGGGATATCACCCATTTTATTCATGCAAGGTTTAGGTGTTTCATTAAGTCAATTTGGTCTTTATCAAGGATCACTAGCAGGAATATTTGCCGTAGTAAGCTTGCTGAGCCCAAAGATTTTAAATAAGTTGGGACAAAAAACTTGCTTTCAAGCTGGCGTCATCATGACTATGATTAGCGTAGCATTAATCATCTTAGTCTCTCTCTCCGCCACTAAAAACCCGCTAATTATTACGGCTATCCTCATGTTTTATGCTATTTCTGTTGTCTTCCCGGTGAACATTCTTTACCCGCTATCTTTAGAGGTATTGCCCAACGCCAAAGCTAGAACAGCTGCACTCATTATGGCTGGCCGTTTGATCTTCACTGCACTTGCTCTGGAGTTAACGAGTTATTTTTATAATGGTACATTTCTCAATGTTGGCTTAGCTATGGCGATATTTTTAATACTTTCATTATTTTTCATTTGGACTTTGATAAAAAAAAGCTGGCTTATGTTAGATAGTGAATGACAACAACGACGTAGCTACTTTAACCTAAATTCGGCAGTTGAAATCTACTGCGAACGCTTAATCGTTTGAATCTGTATGCGATTTTTAGAAAATTTTTTTCACCGTACGGACGAGTACTGCTTCAAAAAATTTTCTAAAATCACACACATCTTCATTAGCTTAAGCGCTCTCGCTACGATTTCAACTGCCGAATTTAGGTTTAATGAGGGAGCTCTAAATCTTGCAGTAATAAAAATAATGAGACAAAATAGTGAAAGCTGAATGGATAGTCAAGGGAAAGGAAGTTACCTATGCGCTCTAGTAAGTCAGTACTTGCTGCAGTTATATCTACTTTAATAGTAACTTATTCACTTGCTCATGCCGAGGGTATTCAGTCTATTTCACTATCAGATCCTAGCCCAGCCATCCCCACCCGTATGGCAATAGGCGAGTCTGAAAGTTTTACTTATACGCTCACGAGCTACTTTTTAAGTCATTACTTCCCCAGCGTAAGCATTACCGGATCACCTGCTGTCCCTTATGCAGATAATGCCGTGATCATTGAAGCGGGTTCCTGCGGCAGATACTGGCATGGTTCATGCCAATTTACAGTGACCCTGACTCCCACGCAGCAAGAGTCTCCCACTTTGTCTCAGTCATTAAGTATTGGTTACGGCGGATTTGCTCCGTTAACTACTTCATTTAGTTTATCAGTTAGCGCCCCAGTTCAAGCACAAATAAGATTTTCCATTCCTTCACCTAGTATTCCATCCAGTTTAGATGTAGGTAGTGACAACACTTATACTTATACCATTGCCAATGCAGGGCCAGATACCACGTTGCCAATCATTATTAAATTGTCAGGTAATTATGGCGCGGACGCGGTGAGTTTGACTAATGATAATTGTTCGGGTCAACAAGTGAGTGCGGGCGATACTTGTACTTTTGGCATTGAAATTCAGCCACTCAACTCCGATTTGAAAAGTGGTATTCAGCAAAAACTTGACGTAAATTACGGTGGGATTAGTACAATCGAAGGCATGATTAACGTGGCCATCACTAATAACTCTTAACCAGCCGTTCCTGCCAAGCACCGTCCTTGTACACAACTATATCATCAAGGTAAACCAAATGAGTGACAGCAAAAACATCCACATGATGCCACGTGTCCGCGCGTCTGAAATTGGCCTTTTTGTACACCCCGTGTTTTGCGCCGAGTGACAAATGGATGCCGCACATACGCTCGTAGGTGCCAATATCAGTGACAGTTTTGTGTTGTGAAAATGCGCGATTCATGCCAAAGCCAAATTCCCGTAGCCACACTTCTTGTTCATCTGCGCGAATATTAGCGAGCACTGTATCAAACTCAGGCGTCGAATCGATCACTTCTGTCACACGGCCTTTGGTCACAACAAGCGTAATGGGATGTTCGAGCTTATTGACCGAGAATGAAGTATCGCCAAAAGCAAAAATGCGCACGCGACCATTAACTGACTCTAGATTCTGCGCTTCCGTGAAAACCTCGCCGATGGGGAACTGACCACCAATATTTTTCATATTGGTGTAATCACCTATATTCAATTTCGCCGGCTCAAATGGTGAATTGAAAACAAGTAGCTCACCGCCACTATCAACCACACCACAGCTCGCACTATCAATTCGCTGCTTGAGTGCATTACCAACGCTGCGAAAATAAACGGGGTCATAGGCCAATGACTCAATATAGTAAAGCCCCTCCATACCTGACATGCGACTAAGATGCGGATGCTCAATCACCTTTAACGATTGATGGAAGAGTTCAACGCGGAGTCGGAAGGCATTAAGGCGAAAGCTAGTTGACTGAATCAGTACCACTAAATCAAAAGGCACGAGCGCCGCAAAAGCAGCGATGACCTCTTCGGGCGTTACTGCATAAAAGTCGATAAATCTTGCTGTGGGAAGACAGCGCCTGTATGCGTCTGTCAAAGTAACTGCAAGAGGGCACTGCGAGTCGGATACAACTAATGCAGTCTTCTCTGGCGAGTGCATAATAGCTAGTGACAGAATGTCGCGTAGATGCCGCTCCGCTACATCAATCGCCTCCTTAGAAAGAGGCTTCATTTCATTGCACGGCTCGAGCAAGACCCTCTCCTCAAGAGAACGCTGAAATTAAATTTCATTAGTGTCGATAGCTACTATGCTGCTCTGGCGGCTTGGGGACTGAGGCCAAATTGTTAACTATATGTTCATACATCTGTTGAGTACATTCTTTTCGGAAAAGGTTAGTTTTGTTTACCTGAATACTAGCCTGATTCCATAATGCAGATGCTAATTGCATGGCAAGCGTTTCATTCCGTTCCCAATCCTTATATTGTGGGTCTCTTATAATATGCAGCAATGAGGCAATCCCGCTGGGTACTGTAATCATGTCAGGGATTGTTTCATCGACGTAGGCTCTGACAGCAGTGCCGCCTACCACTCCGGTTTGCTTATTCCAGTATGGTAAGCTACAGCTAATTAAAACTACGATTTGCTCTAATTGCTGGCGCCAAAGCATCGGCTCTTCCTGTGCCGCCGCCACTGTTTGATTGCGAAGATACTCGATGAATGTTTCTGCCGTTTTATAGGTTGCTTGCCCTAATGCTATTTTTTGCAGACTGACTGTCAGTGCTGATAACACCTCGTGAATGCGTGAAGTATCTTCATCTTCTAACATCTTAATGACCCAGATTAATTGTTGCTTTAGCTCTTCCTGCAGATAGTCAATCTCTTCTTGGGCAACAGCAAGCAGCGCATCACACCCGCTATCGCTTGCCATTGTCTCTCTTAATTGTTCTTGAGCCAGCTTCCCTGTAGCAACAAACTGTTGAATTGCTGCGGTAATTTGCTTAATTAACTCCATCATCGTTAGATAATAATTGATAATAATATGCCACTGCTCAAATGCGCTTTCTAAAGTAGCGTTTGCTTTCTCAATACTAGCACAAGCAACATCCACAGCAGCTTGAAAGGAATCATGGGATTGCACAGCTTTACAAGTTTCTATAAATCTGTGCTCAGTGTCAGCATAGTCCTGCTGCGCTTGCTGAACATTTGCTGCAAATGAATCATCATGCATAAGACCAATATGGTTTATGGCATGTTGCAGTATAGTTAGAATTTGTTGATTATTACCCCCTGATGTTCGCATGGCTTCCAGCTGTTGTTGAGCAGCATTGGCAACATCATAAGCGAGCGCTTGCTGCTGGCATATCGATGCTTGTTGGGCAATGACATCTAACATTTCTTGGTAAGCTGTTTGATATGGACGAAGAAGATCATCCAGTGTAGTCATATTGGCATCAGCCATTTTTAACAGTGAATCTATTTCATCTAAATCGCCTGCTGTTTGTCTAATAGCTAAGGACTGCTGCGCCATATCAATGCGCTGCTGTGCCACGTATATATGGGTAAAAACTAAGGCATCTCCATAAGCAGCAATTAAGCCAGGAAAATTTACCTTGTCAGGCAAGGCCTTTTCATATAGGGCAGTAACTCGCTGGTGTGCACTTGATAAGAATGCCTGTTGCTCAGCAACAAGCTGCGGCCTGCTTTTCATGCCATCGCCTCTTAAAAGAAATAACTGGTAAACTATACTCATTTTAGTACAGTTTGCAGCATAATTCATCAACTCTGGTCGCGAACTACAACAAAATTCGGGTAATTTTCTTAAAAACCGTTAACGCTATATTTAATAATCAGTTAATTTAAAAATAAAATGTATTTGACGAGTGGCTTATTCTAGCTTATACACGCTAGCTGGACAGTAACTTAAGCGATAACATCCCATGACGGCGGCACGGAGCCTTACTAGGACTAATGATGAAGTAAATGTAGCTATAGAGCAATTAGATGATGCTTCTACGCCTCTTCTCCCTAAAGCACCTCAGCAACGCTGGTACCGCCAATTAGCTGGCGGTATTTTTAGTCATGCCGTGAAACCCATCTACCAAGGGCTACGTCATGCCGTCACACACCCCATTTCTACTATCACCTCCACACTAACTGCCATACCCACTGCTATTTATGCATTTTTAGATGCAACAAATACCAGACCCGTAGATGTTAATGCGCTCTGGTGGGCCAGTATGGCCCCCGGGAAAAAGCTATTTTCCATCCTCAACGCGAGCTCTTCTTTATTAGTCAATGCCATCATTAATAGCGACTTTCTTACGGCAACCTGGAAAGGCCTCAAAGAAGGCTTTTCCATGTGTTGCAAAGGGGCAAAGCATTTTGCTGGTAATCTTGGCTTAGTGGCGCTTGGCCTAGTTGGTGCGGTCACCATGGCCGCCCTCGCTTATGGAGCGTTCTTATGGCTACCTGCTGGTGCCGTAACAGCAGGTATACCTGCCTTATTGAGCTTCCTAATTGACTTTGCAATTGGCTATGTAACGATTAAAAATCTCGTCAACAAGATACGAGATTGGCGTAATCCCGATATCAAACTGCAGAAAGAGGTTGTAGGTAAATTAAAATGTATTAAGGCAGAGTATTTGCAAGAGATAAATGGATTTTTACAACAGAAAAATATTAGAGCTACTCTTGTCGAGCTACAAACAGGAAATTTAGAAAATTCCCGAGAAACTCAACTAAAAGCTGATTTAGCCAGCGCCTTGCAAAGTCTTTTTGAACAAAAACTTAAGGATTTGGCTGAGCTAGGAGATGAGATTACCAGAAAAAAAACACGCGGTGAGTGCGCCAAGGAATGGGCTGCGACGATATTTGATATCACTCTTGCAACAACGCTATTCTTACCGGCATTGGCCACCTATACCGAAGTTGGCTACCGTGGAGTAGCATTGATAGAAAACTTTACTGGAAGTAGTGTATTAGAGCAATCTGCTAGAGCAGCAAAAATAGCAATAGGAGCTCTTCCTGCGCTGATAACGGCCATTTTTTTTCCCCTCATTGCAGTCGATTTTCGTAAAACCATGCTCCAACTGGTGACCCATCTTTATCACCATCCAGCTGAAATTCCCGGCGCTCTATTGTTGCTAGCTATAAATGGTTTATCTACTGGGGGCATGAAAAGTGTCGCGCAAGGGATAGCAGACAATCCAGGTAAGATTATTTTCTTACCCTCTTCTGACTCGCCTCTAAGCCAGATTTATATTGCCTTAAATGCGGCAGGAGCTGGAGTTATCAACACTACCTTAACCGTTGATCCATTATATTTAGCTTCTCCTGATCCAGCCCCTAGTGAACTTGACAGCCTTATTGGCTATTGGGATAATCCTGCGAAACGCCCTATACCTCATGCTACCGCTGAAAAATTGCAAGCTTGTGGGTTGTTTCCAGCAGCACGACTTCGGCCTGCTCAGGTGCATGGGTATACAGACATTCCAGATGGGATAACACCGCAACCCCACTATGCCACCGTCTAATAGAAACGAACGTATGTCAAATCAAAGACAGGTGAAACTTGATTGCCGCTCCACTATCGACCATGGGCCTATGATGGCCCAGACCCAGAACGGCGATAACTGGTTTGCAAAGGTGAATGTGAATGACGTGCCGCAACCATTAGGTCACCTAACTCTCTGCGAGCAATACCCTGCTGTCTGGCAATGCCAACCATCGTCTCAAGGTGTTGTATTTGGCCGGGGGCTTGTTGAAAAATCTCTGGCTTGATCAATCCTTTATTTAATTTAATAGATTGAAGGTACGCCCTTGGATCAAATTCACCATTACCCTCCATAGGAAGTCCCGCCACCTTTCCTCTTATTTTGAACTCCTGATGGATGTTACACGCTTTCCCCATACACGCAGCCATATCAGCGACAGGCATAGGGCTGAGACCCGCTTGTTGCATTGAGGCTTCTACCATTTGGATAGCTTTAGGCATAGCAGCAGCCACATTGACATTAACAGCAATTAATTGCTGCTGTAATTGCGGGGTAAATTGAATCGGTTGGCCATTCGCTCCCAGCAGACCCGCCGTAGCTAACTGACTCACGACATTCGTTGCATGCGCGGTCTGTGCCTGATTCCATTGCTGACTTGCCTTTGCATAGCTTAAATCTAACTCTGTCAGCTTCTGCTGAAGTGCTTGTATTTCTTCTGCTTGACGTGGTGGAAGATGTGCGGAAACCTTGGCACTCTGATCAGCTTCTTGATCAAGCTGTCTACGCTCTTTCTCTCTTAGGTCTCTCAATAGTACCTCTAATTGCTCTCTGCCAATCTCACGCTGTTCTTTCGCTCGCCGCAGTTCCTCCATGAGTAACAAAAAACCTTCTAAATCACAGATAGCAGCCATTACCGCATCAAGTTGCTTATTCTCTAGCGCTATGGCTGCAGGCGAATTAGGAACTGAAAGTGCCATCACCAATTCCACTGGACTCGTAGGACTGGTGATTGCCTTAATGAGGTCCAAATTATCGTGTCGTCTTTCTAGCATAAGCTGCCCCCTAAATATTTACCTTCCATTCGTATAGTGTAGAGTAAAATATAGTATATGCATTGAAATGGTAATAACTATATGAACTGTTACTCTTTTTCACACACTTCTTTTCCTAACTTATCTTTGCCTAAATACACCCAATATCCTTGTATTTTTCTATGGTCATCAGAATAGCTATAGCGTTCTAAGCCAACTTTTTTCAGATTTTTAATATCTTGAAAAACGACTGCCACCGTATTGTCGTCATACAATCCTGCCGTACCTATCGCTTTATCCCCCGTATCATATTCCATTTCTAGTCTGTAAACCGAATTTTGCGGAATAATTTGTACGGTGCCAGAATATTCTTTATTTATATAAGGATCGAATCCTTTGCATCGATAGGTTCCAGCAAAATCTGATGCGCAGTAAGCATGCGTGCCGCATAATAGTAAAGCTATCGCTATCCCGTATTTCATACGAATCCTTCTTAATAAAATTAATTTCTAGTGGCACTTGTATTATACCCGAAGCTGGCTAGTTTGCGTTTTTTACTGGTTTTGCAATAATAAATACGTTGCAAAAGGCTAGCTCCATAGTATAAAATTTCAACACCCTTGAGAGTCGCCATCATGAACACCAGTTGGCCATTGCAAATACACATCAGACGAATAACTAGCCATACATTGATACCCCAAGGATACTATATATGTCTCTCAATGAAACCGCGCTATTAGAACTAGCGGCGCAAAGTCAAACTTCTGACTGGCAAAAACAAGATACCGTGTGGGCACTTAGTTTGTACGGTACAGCAATCGGCGCAGGCACACTGTTTCTCCCTATTAATGCCGGGCTCAATGGTATTTGGCCTATGCTTATTATGGTATTGCTCGCATTTCCTATGACTTACTTCTCTCACCAAGCGCTATGCCGCTTTGTACTTTCTGGATCATCAAGTAACGCTGATATTACCGAGGTAGTTGAGGAGCATTTTGGTAAAATTGCAGGCCGACTGCTGATACTATTATACTTTTTTGCAATTTATCCGCTCTTATTAATGTACAGTGTGGCCATTACTAACACGACCGAGAGCTTTCTCATTCACCAAATGGGTATCACTGCCCCCCCACGCGCACTACTAGCAATTCTTTTAGTACTTGGCTTAATGGCGGTTGTACAATTTGGCCAACAGATCATTGTGAAAACCATGAGTGTATTAGTTTATCCTTTCATTACTATTTTAATATTACTTTCGTTATACTTAATACCACACTGGAACAATGCAATCTTACAGCACAGTAGTCTGCCTAGTGAAAGTCATGGCATATGGATGACTCTATGGTTGATTATTCCTGTCATGGTATTTTCATTCAATCATTCTCCCATCATTTCATCATTCGCCGTCAAGCAAAAACAGCGTTATGGCAAGCAAGCAGATGAAAAAAGTTCGTGGATTTTACGCTACAGCCACCTCTTAATGGTGGCGACGGTCATGTTTTTCGTGTTCAGCTGTGTATTTAGCTTATCGCCGCATGATCTTGCACTGGCCAAACAACAAAATATTTCTATATTGTCATATATCGCGAACCATTTTCATACGCCTATTCTTACCTATGTAGCACCACTCATCGCCTTTGTAGCAATCTCCAAATCATTTCTAGGCCACTACTTGGGTGCTAGGGAAGGTCTGCATAGCTTATTAGTTAAGTCTCTGGACTCTTTTAACAAAACCATTAGCAATAAAAAATTGCAACGCCTGATTGAGCTATTTATGGTAATTAGTTGCTGGATCGTTGCCACGCTTAATCCAAGCATCTTACGCATGATTGAAACGTTAGGTGGTCCGGTAATTGCTATGATCCTATTTTTAATGCCAATGTATGCCATTGCGAAAGTACCTGCGATGAAGAAATATAAACATCGCCTTAGCAATGTATTTATTACTGTCATGGGCCTCATCACCATTTCAGCGATCCTCTACGGCTTGATCAGCAACTAGTGCGGATTCACACTAACTAACATGTTCTATGTATACTAATCTATGAGGTTTTTTGTGAATTTTAACGCTTTTGATTTAAATCAAACAATCCTAGCTAATGTATATGCATTAGGCTATACCACGCCAACTCCTATTCAAAACCAAAGTATTCCTTCTATTCTTTTGGGTAACGATGTAATGGGCTTAGCACAAACTGGTACAGGTAAAACCGCCGCTTTTGTGTTGCCAATATTACAACGACTGATGCAGGGGCCACGGTCTTGTGTACGCGCACTCATTATCGCTCCCACGCGCGAGTTGGCACAGCAAATTCATGATGCTATTGGCATGCTAGCTAAAAACACTAAACTGCGCAGTGTAACCCTATACGGCGGCGTCAATATAACCCCGCAAATCAAGAGTTTAAAACAGGGGGTTGAAATAGTGGTTGCATGTCCAGGTCGTCTACTTGATCACTTACAGCAACGCACTATCGACCTAGCAAAAGTTGAAGTACTGGTTCTCGATGAAGCAGATCAAATGTTTGATATGGGGTTTTTACCTGACATTCGAAGAATTTTGCGTAACTTGCCTAAAAAACGTCAGACACTGCTGTTTTCAGCTACGATGCCTGATGCTATTCATGAGCTAGCTCATGATGTCTTGCGCAACCCTGTCACCGTGAAAATTGGTCAGAGCGCGCCACCATCCTCGGTGAAGCAAATGTTGTTTCCAGTTCCACAACAACTCAAGACGGATTTACTAATCTATCTATTAAACAAAACCAACAAAGAATCTGTCCTGGTTTTCACACGAACCAAACATACTGCGAAGAAAGTCGCATTGAAGCTTGAGAAGGCAGGATTTAGCGCCACGTCACTGCAAGGGAATTTATCACAAAATAAACGGCAGAGTGCCATGAGCGGTTTTCGCGATGGTACATTGCAAATTTTAGTAGCCACAGATATTGCCTCTCGCGGCATTGATGTGACCAGTATTTCTCATGTTATCAATTACGATATCCCGAATACCGTTGAGGCCTATATACACCGCATTGGTCGAACCGGCCGGGCAGCAAAAGAAGGCGAGGCATTTACCCTGATTACCCAGGAAGACCACGCTATGTTGCGCGCTATTGAGCGTGTCTTAGGCAGAAAAATAGAACAATGCAAGTTTACTGACTTTGATTATACAGCAACTCCAGCTCCACAAACCCGCAACTTAATGAGTGTTGCCACAAAGAGACCTACACAGCATAAAAGACGCCGTTAAGGCCACCTCTAAAAAT
>Ga0155640_1069_pt1 | contig 11287 bp, 9 predicted proteins | sample RifCSPhighO2_12_FD_107297 | JGI IMG/M metagenome (GOLD analysis project Ga0155640, IMG submission 107297) | Gammaproteobacteria bacterium RIFCSPHIGHO2_12_FULL_45_9 | reverse complement strand
TGATATGATACCCGCAATAACACACATAAGGGGTTTTTATGTTACAAATCGCATCGATTGGGGAATGCATGGTGGAATTGGCGGCCAGCAGCCCCACCACCTACCAGCGCGGCTATGCAGGCGATACCTTTAACGCCGCTGTTTATTGCGCCCGCGCCTTAACCACCTTCAATAACCCATCCATTGTGATTGAGTATGTTACCGCCTTAGGCGACCAGGATGCCTTTAGCCAAGGCATCGAAACACTGTGCCACGCAGAACACCTCGGCACTACCCTGATTCGCCATCTCCCCGGCCGTCTCCCTGGCCTATATTTGATTGAAACAGATCCCACAGGCGAACGTCATTTCCATTTTTACCGTTCAGAAGCCCCTGCACGTGATCTATTCGCCGGACCCGAAGGCCTGCTGCTGTGTGAAGCCTTGCTCGAAAAGGACGTCTGGTATTTCTCCGGTATTTTATTGGCCATTCTCAAACCAGAAAGCCGCACCCGCTTTCTCGACTATCTCAAACGCGCCTATGATAAAGGGATTCAACTGTATTTTGATTTGAATTATCGCGCACGTTTATGGGATCAGGGAGAGGCCCGTGCTGTTGTCTCCCCCATTTTTCCTTATTTGACTGGCATTCTACCTTCTTTCGAAGAAGAACAAGCGCTCTTTGGCGATGCAACACCAGCAGAAACCCTCGAACGCTATCGTACTCAGGGTATACACGATATCGTTGTCAAAGATGGCGCCAAAGGCTATTGGCTATGGGAACAGGCAGCACAACATTATCCCGTGCAACCCGCACCGCGTGTCATTGATACGACCGCTGCAGGCGATTCTTTTAATGGCACCTATCTCGCCTATCGCCTCACAGGCCATTCCCCCACGGTTGCCGCGACAAACGCCGCTTGTATCGCTAAACACGTTGTGCAATATCGTGGCGCCATTACCCCCCTTTTCAACCCCTTATTACAGGAAACCCCATGAACTCAGCACCTTGGATTGTGATCAAATTTGGTGGCACGAGTGTTGCTTCTCTCGCTCGTTGGCGCAACATCGCGCACGTCGTTCGCAGACGCCAATCGGAAGGATTTCGCGTATTAGTAGTGTGTTCTGCACCAGCCGGTGTATCAAATCAATTAGTCCAGATACTCGATACAGCGCCAACCGATCAACATCATACAACTGCACAAGCTGTAGCGCAGTGTTTCTTATCACTTGCTGAGGAACTCAGTGTCAGTGCCGCTATCATAGAACCTGAACGCCAATTATTGCTGCAACTGACACAAGGCATTGCCCTCATTGGTGAAACAAGCCCTCGCACACGCGCCCGCGTGATGGCCTTAGGCGAACTCATGCTCACACGATTAGGATATGCCTACTTACAGCAACAACACATACCCTGTGCATGGCAAGATGTTCGACAATGCTTAATTGCTGAAACACCGGATCATTATGCAACGTTGTCATCTGCGCAAGCCTATTTGCAAGCGCATTGTGATACACAGTATTCAACACAACTCGTTTCAACCATAGAGCAGCATCAAACACCCGTTGTGATCACACAAGGCTTTATTGCAGCCAATCAAGCGGGTGAAACCGTATTGCTCGGACGTGGTGGATCTGATACATCAGCCGCTTATTTAGCAGCACAAATGCAAGCGAAACGCTGTGAAATCTGGACGGACGTGCCTGGCATCTACACCGCTAATCCACGTGATATCCCAGAAGCACGATTAATTCATCAATTAGACTATGATGAAGCACAAGAGCTCGCACTCATGGGTGCCAAGGTATTGCACCCACGGTGTTTAGCGCCACTCAAACAACATCGCATTCCGCTCTATGTAAAATTTACACCGGATCCAGAACGCGAAGGAACCCTCATTTCAGAACACATCACACAGGATCACTTACCCATTAAATCCATTTTAACTAAAACTGGCGTCATTTTATTGACGATTGAAACGTTAAACATGTGGCAACAAGCGGGTTTTTTAGCGGATGTATTTAGCAGCTTTAAACAGCACGGGATTTCCATCGATTTAATTTCTACATCCGAATCGACTGTAACAGTTTCGTTGGATGCCACCTTGCAACAATGCGATCCCACTATTTTAGAAAAACTACTCCATGACTTAAATCAATTTTCACGCGCCAGTACCATCGCACCTTGCACTGCGATTAGCTTGGTGGGCCGTCGCATTCGTTCTGTGCTTCATGAATTAGGCCACATTTTTTCTGTGTTTGAAGAAAATCACGTCCACTTGTTATCTCAGGCAGCCAATGATTTAAATCTGACATTTGTCGTTGATGAGCATCAAGCGACTAAAACAGCACAACAACTGCATGCCTTACTCATTGAACAAGCAGAAAGTACTCATACCTTACGACAAAGTTTTGCTGAAGAATTTGGCACACCCAACACACCCCCTACGGAATGGTGGCGATCAGAACGAGCAGCATTACTCACGATGGCGGCACGTCAAGCGCCAAGTTATGTGTATCATCAAAAAACCATCGAAAAAATGGCGCATGCACTGAAACAGTGTTCCGCGATTGATCGCTTGTTTTATGCTATCAAGGCAAATTCTCATCTCAACATTTTACATGGCTTATACCAACACGGTTTTGGATTTGAATGTGTATCATGGGCAGAAATCCAGTTGATCCAACAACACTTTCCTGCACTTGACCCTACGCGCATTTTATTTACCCCGAATTTTGCACCCCGAGTAGAATATCAAGCAGCATGCGATGCAGGTGTATGGATTACCATTGATAATTTACATCCGCTACAACAGTGGCCTGAATTGTTCACGGGTAAAAAAGTGTTAGTACGCCTTGACCCCGGACAAGGCCGCGGACATCATCAATATGTGATCACAGGCGGCAGTAAATCCAAGTTTGGTATTTCACTCGACCAATTGCCCGAGTTATTGCAACTCATTCAACAACACACAATTTCCGTTGTGGGATTACACGTTCATAATGGCAGCGGCATTTTACATGAAGATACCTGGCACAATACGGCTGTTTTTCTGACTCAACAATTACCGTATTTTCCAGATGTACAATATCTGAATTTAGGCGGTGGGTTAGGTGTAGTTGAAAAAACAGGGCAATCGCCGTTAAATTTGAATGAAGTCAATACCACATTGGCAGCTGTCAAATCAGCTTATCCACACCTACAGTTTTGGCTAGAGCCAGGGCGCTTTTTAGTGGCTGAAAGTGGTGTATTACTCGCACGAGTCACGCAAATCAAACACAAAGGTGAACGCACATTTATTGGGATTGAAACGGGTATGAATTCGTTAATTCGCCCAGCACTTTATGGCGCATATCATGAAATCGTCAACTTAACACGGCTAGATGAACCCACGACACACACCGTCCAAATTGTAGGGCCCATTTGCGAATCCGGCGACGTCTTAGGATATGGAAGACGTTTTCCACCCACGCAAGAAGGCGACGTGATATTGATTGCTACAGCCGGTGCGTATGGCTATGTGATGGCATCCCACTATAATCAACGCACACCAGCACAGGAAGCGTGGTTGTGCTAAACACTCATCTGCGGAGACGATTCCTCTGGCTGTGGGGATGACATCGCTAACACAATGTCGGGTTCACCCCTATACTCAATTAACGGTCGACGTAACTGACGCACAGTCTCGGAAACACCCCGTAACGCATCAGGACCACCACACTGTTTCCACCCTTGGTATACCCCATGATATATCCCAATCAAACACATAGTCAGAGAGAGCCCAATAGCCCATTCTGTACTTTCCGACACGACAATAGCTAACTCCGCTTCTCTCAAGGTCACAACCGTTTTCTCACCTGCCGCATTAAGAATGGCGATGCCTACTAGACCTCCGAATACCATAGAGGCAATCCAACCACCCAATGTCGCTATATCTACCGCAGTCGCACGTCTTAATGTGATGGGCACTGAGGAGATGACAGCGCCCCATAAAATAGCAAAGCCAACATAACAAACTGGCATACCGACGAGCGCAATTCTAGGTACCTCGTCTCTCACTTTCACCCCGCCTAAATGCAAAAGAGAAACACCCCAACCTGCGCCCAGCGCTGCTGTCACCCGACTCATCCACAGAAAACTCCATAACATGACATTGTCCCTAAACTCATTTTCTTCTGCAGCCACATCCTGTGGTGCCTGATGCTGAACAGTATTATTTCTCATCACTCACTCCTCGTTGGTCACCATGCGCAACGATCTTAAATATATGACGCAGAGAAAACAAGTTAGTTGAGTTCACAGGAATTCCCGCTATATTTTTCAATGAGTTACCGATAATTTTAGCTAATTTCCTTGCGCGATGGGGGATTGTTAAGGGGGAGAATCGCGATTCTCCCCCTTAACCCGCGGCGAAAATCGCATTTTCGCCGCGAGAAACCAATCATTCAGTAATTCCCGCCTTAAGGCGGGAATTACTGTTGAGTTCATTGATTCTTCCACGGTATGATAGCAACAATTTTCTTGTGGAATCCGGAGCTCTGAATGACCAAAAAATATACTATTCTGATGACATACTGCATTGCCGTCACGATGACGTCACTGGCATTTGCCGAAACACCTGTTCCGGTGACACCCACTGCACCCCCACAGGCAGCCACAGAACCACTTGCCACGCTGGGAGTCTTAGATGCTACCCATCCTCGCATACCCTTGCCGCCCACTTTAATTCCACCACCCCCTACTCTAGACGTCAAAGCCTATGTTCTGATGGACGCGGATACAGGGCAAATCATTGCCAACATGGCGGGGAATACCCGTGTACCACCAGCCAGTTTAACGAAGATGATGACACTTTATGTCGCATTTCAAGCGTTAAAAAATGGGCAAATTCATTTATCCGACCCTGTCACTATTGGCGAAAAAGCCTGGCGAACGGGTGGGTCTCGTATGTTTTTAAAAGTAGGCTCTACTGCCACTGTTGAACAACTGTTGCAAGGTGTGATCGTTGCCTCTGGAAATGATGCCTGTGTTGCATTAGCGGAATATATTGGCGGTACGGAAGCTACTTTTGCGCAACTCATGAATCAAACAGCGGAACATTTGGGCATGAATAATTCCCATTTTGTTGACTCAACCGGGTTGCCTGATCCAACCCACTATTCTACAGCTGAAGATATGGCTTTATTATCCCGTGCGATTATTCATGATTTTCCAGAGTATTATCCCTATTTTAAAGAGAAATGGATTGTGTATAACAACATTCGCCAACCCAATCGTAACCGCTTGCTGTGGCGAGATACTGCTGTAGATGGCTTAAAAACAGGCCATACCGATGAAGCGGGCTTTTGTTTAGTTGCTTCTGCGCACCAACAAGATATGCGCCTTATTGCCGCCGTGATGGGGGCGCATTCTGACTCAGAACGCGCCAATGATACCCAAGCCTTACTGAATTATGGGTTCCGCTTCTACACGGTTAAATCGCTTTTTAAGCCTGGTATACCCATTACCACACAACGCGTATGGTTTGGTGAGTCACCTCAAATTGAACTCGGCGTAGCACGTCCTCTTAAGGTCTTGTTGCCTGTGGGGCATGAGAAAGACTTACAAGCTGCTGTACATTTCCCAGCCCCCCTCAACGCCCCCATTATGCAGGGCCATTCTTATGGAACCCTCTCGGTACAATTGGATGGAAAAACCATTGCCTCTGAACCCCTCATCGCACTACTCGATGACCCAAGCGGCGGACTATGGGATCGCATGAAAGATCATGTGGTGTTGTGGCTGAAAAAGAAATAAGGAGAAAGATAGCATGCATCTATCAGAAACATTAGCCCTCTCTTTACTCGTAGTCACCACACTGAGTTATGCGACAGAAGAAGATATGATGACGCCCCCTGCAGGAATGGAACGCTGCTATGGCATCAGCAAAAAAGCCAATAACGATTGCGGCACCTCCAAACATGCTTGTGCCGGGAAAGCGATTAAAGATAATGATCCGGAAGAATGGAATTTTGTCAAAAAAGGAACATGCGTTCCTGAGGGCGGCAAACTGGTAACAGACTAGGTACCCCCTACTCAAACCACACATCTGGAGACGTTGACAGAAACTGCTCCCAGGAAATTCAAATTCATCCTTGATTGATTCCCGAGCAGTCATGTCTCTCAGGTTGTATTTTTCAGGGTAAATTACCTTTGTTCAGTATACAGGAATATTTTTCTCAGTATGCAGAGATGTTTTACTCTATAGACTGAGATATTCAAGTCTGAGGCCTTAAACGTAGTATACAAACCCTAGAATACTAATTTAGCCCGTTTAAGGCTGAATTGGCATTTGTAATGTAGAATCAAACCTAATGCTAGTCGACAAGAATCGCCTCCTGTACAATCAGGATCAGAAACGATATCTGGAGAAGCCCCACGTGATTCAGTTCGCTATTGGTAATGATGATTTTGGCATGATCCGCCGCAAAGGGTTTCATTTTGTGGATAAAACAGGATTCATTCAAGAATTGCTAGCTCGATCGGGAGAGTTGGTTACCCTCTTAACCCGCCCCCGCCGCTTTGGCAAAACACTCAATCTCTCCATGCTACAGCATTTTTTTGCCGAATCTGTACACGGGGAACCCACCCGCCCCCTGTTTAATGGCCTGAAGATTACCCAAGATAACGCTTGTATGGCGCATCAGGGGAAATATCCGGTCATCTTTATCAGCCTGAAAGCTGTAAAAACAGGCTCTTTCGAGGAAGCACGCGGCAGTTTGGCAGTTTTACTGCAAGAATTGTACGAAAACTATCAATACTTAACCGAAACCACCTCTTTTACATCCTCGAGCAAAGAAACTTTTGATCGGATATTAAACTTACAAGCGACAGATGCAGAATTACATTTTTCGCTCTTGCGACTGTGCCGCTGGTTGCGCGACTATCATGGCGTAAACCCCTGGGTACTGATTGATGAATACGATACCCCCATACAAACGGCTTATCTCAAAGGATACTACGAGCCCATGATCGCTTTTATGCAGGCGTTTCTGGGCAATACCTTAAAAACAAATCCTTATTTAGAACGCGCCGTGCTAACCGGTATTTTGCGAGTCGCCAGAGAAAGTCTGTTTTCAGATATGAATAATGTCGGGGTATACACGCTCTTTAATGATGAATATAGTGAACATTTTGGATTCACGGAACCTGAAGTGAATGCACTGTTGGAACAAACGGGATTTATATCCCAAGGCACTGCCATTAAAACCTGGTATAACGGCTATTTGTGTGGCGATACTACCCTCTATAACCCATGGTCCATCATTTGTTGCTTATCCCGAAAAGGCGCCTTACAACCGTATTGGGTACAAACGGGCGGCACTGCGATGATTCAAGATCTGCTCGCACACGCTGATGCATCTGTCAAAACCTGTTTTGAAGATCTCTTGAGCGGCAAAACCATTTCGGCTCGCATCAGTGAACACTTGGCTTACGGTTTATTTGGGGAAGATATTGATGCGGTGATGAGCTTATTATTAGCCGCAGGTTATTTAAAGGCTATTTCTAGAACACAAGATATCGCAGAGTGGGTCTGTGAATTAGCGATCCCCAATCAAGAAGTACTCGCTGTCTATCGAACGTGTGTGGTGAAATGGTTTGCCGCTCAAGGGCAAGAGAATCGTTATCGCGGCTTATTAAGGGCTCTCACAGAAGGTGATGTACGAACGTTTACACGAGAAATGAAACAATTCTTTGAATACACCGTAAGCTATTTCGATACTTCACACCAACAACCCGAGAAATTTTATCATGGCCTGGTATTGGGTATGATCATCAGCTTAACCAAAACGCATACCATCGAATCTAATCGCGAAAGTGGTGTCGGGCGTTATGACGTGATACTCATTCCCCATGATTTAAATCAACCAGGTGTAGTTCTCGAATTTAAAGTCACTTTTGATGATGAAACCATGGAAGCCGCGGCCCTCGAAGCCCTACAACAAATCAAAGACAAACGCTATGCCGCGACGCTCTATCAACGTCGCGTAACTCGAGTATTGGCCTTGGCCCTCGCTTTTAGCGGAAAACAAGTGACTATCCTTTCAGAATGGCTATCAGAAGAGCCCATGTAACCGGTAACAGATCAAGTATTTTGTCGTGGACTAAACCCCCGCCTAAAAAATAGTTGTGTTTCATATATAGAGTCTAGTAATATCTCCCAATCTCTTAACAAGGAAATGCGTCATGATGTATTTTTACGCGGTGGATTTACCTATTCTTTCATAGACACGTTGGATTATTTAGTGGGTGGACGTGGTAGTTTTGGTGTAATAGGATTTCTCACGCCAAAATGGTCTATGGGTGGCGAATTCGGTGCCAGTTATTTAGGATCAGAGATTGTTACAGATCCGACTTCGTTAAATGTTGCTCCTTATACATTCTATGATAATACGAACACATACATCATCTCAGCGTACGATATTGCGGGTGTATTCCTGTACCAACTTTCAAATCGAGTAGAAGCACGTTCGCGATTGGGATTTGAAATAGAAGCCATAGAAAATAAGGCCGTTTCCTATACTTTAGCAGCGGATAATATAACAATTCTCAAAGAAACGGCTACTGCTAGTACTACTAATGTTGGATTACTCTTAGGTTTTGGCTTCAACTTCAATTTGATTCGCAGTCTTTTTCTTACAGTTGATTATACCTACGTCAATATTGATAACATCAACACCTTTCAAATAGGTCTAGAATATCGACTCAATGCCTAATGCAAGACTCTGATTTGACAACAAGGAGCTCATAGTGAACTACGTGCGACATATTCGTAGAATAATGGCTACGACTTTTTCAATATTTTTACCTTTAATGACTTACGCACAGGTAACAGACACTACCAAGAACACGCATCATCAAAAATCGACCGTCAATTCCAATCTCAATTACGATACAGTAGGCGCTTATTACGGTTTTTCAAGAGTGGGTGTTCTGTTCGATCAAATGGAATATATTACGACTGTACCCACTAATCGATTACGGACAGGCGCTCATGTGAGTACAGGTTTTGCAAAAAATCTTACCCAAAATTGGGGCCTGGGTGCTGAATTTGGCGTGGGATATTATGGTCGCGTTGAGGGATACAACAGTAGTGCTGTTATTTATGATGATGGAGCAGACCCAGCAAATTGGACTTACTATGGTTTTGATGCAGCAGGGTTAGTTATTTTCAAGCTCACACATGAATTTTGGCTACGTGGTCGGCTCGGTTGTGCAGTGATCTTAGGCCAACCCGATAACGTCGAAGATAATAGTACAGACACCAATCTACTGTGGGGAATCGGCGTACTGTATTGGGTAGCGCCACAGCTATCATTAACAGCAGATTACACATTCATTAATGGCGTTGGATTTCCTTTAAATTCCCCCGCAGCTGCTCCTGGCACATACTCAACTTCAGCCCTCGGCATCAGTATGCCACAATTTAATGTGTTGCAACTTGGTTTAGAATATCGATTTCATATTTGATGTTTCCCATTGTCCGACCTACATCAAAACCGCAAAATGAATCATGAGCAGTATATTTGTAATCCAATAGACTGAACTAACGGCACAAACCCCGGAAACGAGGTTTCTACCATATGACATTGCGTGATTTCTATGGGTGCATGGGCAACACACCCTGCAATTGCAAAAGCCATCGCAATACGATGATCTCCATGGCTATCAATCACACTACCCTGCAAGGGACCGCCCTGTATTGATAACCCATCGGCTGTCAATGTCACCTCCAGCCCCAATTGCGCTAAACCCTCTGCCATCACACGCAAACGATCCGTTTCTTTCACGCGTAATTCTTCCGCTCCACGCACGGTCGTGACGCCTTCTGCACAAGCAGCTGCAATAAAAATAATCGGAAATTCATCAATCGCCAACGGCACTAAGTGAGGCGCAATCTCAATCCCTTTCAAGGGCGCATACCGAATCCGAATATCCGCCATCGGCTCATCTGATCTCTCTGCACACGGTGTGATCGTGAGATCTGCCCCCATGGCCCGCAAAATATCAATCACACCTGTACGCGTCGGATTAACCCCAACCCGCGTTACTGTCACATCAGATCCCGGAATAATACTGGCCGCTACCATCAAAAACGCCGCTGACGATAAATCACCGGGAACCACAATCGGCGCACCTCGCAAGACACTTCCACCCTGCACACTGGCAGATAACCCACTGACTGTAATCGGGTACTGGAAAGCACGCAACATCCGCTCAGTATGATCACGGCTCACCGCGGGTGCAATGAGGGTCGTCTCCCCAGTTGCATACAGCCCCGCTAGTAAAATAGCTGATTTAACCTGCGCGCTGGCCATCGGCAAGGTATACGTAATCGCCCGCAACTGTGGATTACCCTGAATTTTCAACGGAGGCGTACCCTGTTCAGTCCCCATAATATGCGCGCCCATTTGCGCTAAAGGATCCATGATGCGTTTCATTGGCCGTTTCGACAATGACTCATCACCCACTAACACACTATCAAATGATTGCCCCGCTAAAATGCCTGTAAAAAGCCGCATCAACGTGCCCGAATTCCCACAATCAAGAGGACCCTCTGCTGGCTTTAATCCTCTCAGCCCCACTCCCTGCACATGCACTGTTGTCTGATCTAACCGCGTAATGGGTACGCCACACGCTTGTAACGCCTTTAAAGTCGATAAATTATCTTCTCCCGGCAAAAAACCCCGAATATGCGTCTCACCCTCTGCAATCGCACCCAACAACAAAGCACGATGCGAAATGGATTTATCCCCCGGCACGGCCACAGTACCCTGTGCTACCCCACCCCTTGTGGCGCGAAAATTGGTTTGTTTCATCTCTGTCCCTGAACGATAGTACACATTTTTTAACGAGCATAGTCCTCGGATGCACTATCGTCAATATGTGGCGCAGCCTGACTGTTCGTCGTCCGTGAACGAAACCAGCTACCCCATAAACCAGTCGGCTTGCTTGCGGTAGAAACTGCTCTATTAAGACTAAGCTCCTCTATCTCTAAACGAGTCTGTGTCATCATCCGGCCTGTTTTCCGTGTTTTCTCAGCCAATTCTCTCGCTTCCTGATAAGACAAATGCAAAATCGACCACAAATGCACTTGACAGTGCGTCACAAATACTTGATCCAACTGTACGGTCGACTCCCAAGCACCATCCGCATAGGGCAATTCCGCCCGCGCTTTATGCCGCACACAACCCATTTTCCAAACCCACTGTTGTAATAAGAAAACATAAGGACCTGAGTCTGACTTCTCTGCAAGCTGTTCATATAA